>Ga0208299_1000785_pt1 | contig 27074 bp, 24 predicted proteins | sample 15_taG_FD_184089 | JGI IMG/M metagenome (GOLD analysis project Ga0208299, IMG submission 184089) | Marine viral communities from the Subarctic Pacific Ocean - 15_ETSP_OMZ_AT15312 metaG (SPAdes) (version 2) | ecosystem: Environmental > Aquatic > Marine > Oceanic | place: Pacific Ocean | collected...
TGGACATCTAACGAAAACTGGACTGACCCTAAGTTAGCAGAGATTGCTAGATTAGAAGAAGAACTAGCAGCACTACAAGCATAAGGCTAACTTTTGTCACCAACATATTGGCTAAGATTGAAAGAACTATGTTAGATAAGATAAAATAGGAGAATAAAAGATGAATGATAAAATAATGACTGGAATAATTGGCTTGATGTTTGCTTTTCTTGCATTTCTTGGTTCTCAATTGTTCCAAGCTAATAACGATATTGTAAGATTAAAGCAAGGAATGAATTTACTCGTCACCCCCGATATGAGAATAGTGCCATCGGGCAAACACGCCTCACACGAACTTGCTCGTGTTAAATTGGAGGCTCGGATTAAAGCACTAGAGGTGCTCAATGAAAAGTAATAACTCTATGGAGAGATGCGATATGTGTGGTGTTTTTGATTCTCAATTAAATGTGGGGTTATGTAATCAATGTCACGAACAATATAAGCCTGTATTTTTTAAACCATTAAGCAAGATAAAGCGTTTTAAGCTATTTATTAAAAATAAATTTAAAATAAATTGTTAGTTATACTATGTCACTTTTTAGCAATAAACCGGAGAAATAAGTTGAAATGACCAGAAAAGGAAAATTAATAAGGGGAAAAAATGGTAGATACATTAAAGAAACCCCTTCAAATAAAGTCAAATACTATTACAATTCCGTAATTACTATAGTAAAAAGTTGGTTTAAATGATGACTTTATTCACAAGCGCATTGCCTATTCTTTTAGGTTTTGCTGCTAAACTAATTGCTCTAAAGAGCCAAGCCGCATTAGAAAACCAGAAGTTGATGATACAGTCACTTCGGGTAAGAAACGATTCTATCAATCAAGCACGAGACAGAGCGGACAAAGAAAGTCCGATGGCTGCTTGGAACAGAAGATTTATAATAATGGTAATCCTGGGATTAATCATATTTACACAGGTTGCTCCTGTATTTTTGGACGTGCCGACCGTGATACCAACGGTTGTTAAGGGGTTTAATTTCTTCGGATTGCAAATAACTCCTGATGCGGTAGAATACGTCACGGTAGAAGGGATGATGAAATTTGATGAAATATTCAAATGGGCAACAATGATCATCGAGTTCTACTTTGGTGCACAACTCGCGAAAGGGAAGTAATACTATGTCAGATAGACTACGTAACAATATAAGCAAACTAGGAGGGCTATGTGCCTAAAGTAGGCGGAAAACATTTTTCTTATACCAAAAAAGGTAAAACAGCAGCAAAAAAATATGCTAGAAAATTAGGTAAGAAGGTTGTTACCAGGAAGCAATACAAGTAGTATAATGTAAATGCCCGCTGATTTTTGCTCTCCGGTAATTTAAAGCGGGCACCCTATTATTTATAATTGAGGTGTATAGTGGCAGTTATAACAGTAAATCAATTTTCAGGGGTGTCTCCTATGACTCCCCCACGTTATTTAGAAAATAACACCGCGCAAACAGCATTGAATTGCCCTGTATGGTTGGGTTCTTTAAGTTCTATTAAGGGTATTTCAGCAATAACCCCATCACCACTAACTAAAACTGGTGATTTAACATCAATCTATAGGTTTGACCAAGCAGAAACTGATGAAAAGAAAAACTGGTTTCATTGGACTACTGACGTAGATGTCGTACAGGGTTTCATTGCTGGTGATGTTACAGAACGTACATATTACACAGGTGACGGCAACCCGAAAGTAACAAATAATGCTTTGGCTTTAACTGGAGCGGGTACTAACTACCCTATCGCTTCTTATGATATAGGTGTTCCGAAACCTACAGGTACTTTTACTACGGCAAAAACAGGAACTGCTAGCCCTAACACTACTGCGGAAACCAGAGTATATACCTTTACCTATGTTAATTCATGGGATGAAGAATCTACTCCATACGCAGCTGCAGATATGGCACCTAGTACGGAAGATGTGTACCCTGGCGAGAGTGTAGTAGTAACTATGCCAACAGGGTCGTTATCTAATGTTAATGTTACTAAAAAGAGAATATACCGCTCTGCTACAGGCACTGCTAACACGTCTTACTTCTTTGTAGCTGAGGTTCCATTAGCTACAGCAACTTATACGGACTCTTTAGATGGAGACGACTTGAATGAAGTACTACCATCTTTAACTTGGGTACAACCGCCAACAACGCTAAAAGGGCTTGTAGGTATGGCTAATGGAGTTATGGTAGGATTTAGTGGCAATGATGTTTATTTTTCTGAGCCTTTTAGACCTTTCGCTTGGCCTGTGCAGTATATGCAGACGGTTGGTTGGCCGGTTGTTGGTCTTGGTATTATTGATACTACTGTAGTAGTTTTGACTAAAGGCAGACCTTATTTCATTCAAGGCTCACATCCTGACTCTATGGTTATGATTGAAGCAGATATCAATCAAGCGTGTATATCTAAGCGAAGTATAGTAAGCATGGGAGGCTATGTGTTTTACGCCTCGCCTGATGGTCTCGTCGGGTTAGCTCCTGGGGGATCTTCAGTTGTAACGCAAAGTATATTCGATAAATATACGTGGCAAGCGCTAAGTCCTGAAGACTTATTAGGTTGTATGTACGAAAATAAATATGTTGGTTTTTTCGACACTACTACTGGTAACGGCGGCTTTGTGTACGATATGGTAGCTAAAACATGGAATTTTCATAGTATATATGCTGTTGGCGCTTTCAACGACTTAAAGAATGATGCATTATATGTCATTAAAGAGTCAGACACAGAACTCTGGAAGTGGGACACTGGAACTGCTTTAAGCTATACATGGAAGTCTAAAAAATTTACTTTCCCAGAACCTAAATCCTTTTCTTGCTATCGTGTTCAGGCTGAAGCTTATCCAGTTACAATGAAGATATATAGAGATTCAACCAGTATAGTAAGTCTATCAGTAACTGATGATGCACTTAGGCGGTTACCACCAGGTTTAGGTACAGATTGGGAGTTCCAGTTAGAGGGTAATACTGAGGTATATAACGTACAAATAGCTCAATCCCCTACGGAACTAAATGCAGGATGAGTAATCAATTACCGGCTATAACTTCGACGATAGCACCGGATTTACGGAATTTTCTTAACCGCGTTAGAGAAGCATTTGAAGACCCAGACGGGCTAGTCACTAGAGAGGATTTAGTTGATTCTGGAGTATTTCAATCAAATGCTGCCGGGGATTTAGAGTTTTTAGAACCTGGTGAAGTAGAAAGCTGTGTTTCCCCTCCAGCTCCAGTCAATTTAGTCGCTACCGGCGCTATGACATCAGTCGTTTTAACTTGGGCTGGTGTGAGTTATAATCCATGCTATGCCTATACTGAAATATGGAGAGCAGATACTAATGATTTAGGATTGGCGGTATTAATAGGTACTGCTACGGCAGGCATGTATGCTGATGCTGTTGGTTCCGACGCTAGTAATTACTACTGGGTTCGATTTGTCAATGTAATAGACGATAAAGGTTCGTATAACCAAACAGCAGGTACTTTAGGAGAGACTGCTCCTGACTTAGCTTATGTATTTGAACAACTGACAGCAGCTTATGGAGTTACATCCGACGCTCCATTTTTTCAACTAAATACACCTACAACTATTAATGGGGTGACTATTGCTGCTGGTACTTATATAAAAGAAGCTAAGATTCATAATAGCCAGATTACTACTGCTAAGATTAAAGACGCTGCCATTGATTCAGCCAAGATTGTAGATGCAGCGATTATCACTGCTAAAATCGCAGATGCTAATATCACTACAGCAAAAATAGCCAACTTAGCCGTTGGTGCAGCGCAAATAGCGAACGCTACTATTACTACCGCTAAAATTCAGGATGCTGCTATAACAAACGCAAAGATAGGTAACACTATTCAATCTACTGCTTATTCTGCCGGTACCGCTGGTTGGAAAATTGATAAAGCTGGTGCTATGGAGATGAACAACGCGACTTTTAGAGGGACTATTGATGTTAGTAGTGCTGCTTCTGGAAGTAGGTTAAAAATAAGTAGTACAAAAATTGAAGTGTTTGAAGGTTCTAGTGGTACGCCTAGGGTTGTTATTGGAGACCTTAGTTAATGGCGTATGGTTTTAAGATAAGAAACTCAGCAGGTAGTGTGTTCTACGACACTAGTACTATAGGCGGTAACTTTTTAGGTACTTTTACTGCTAATGCGTCTAGTAACGCATCTTTTACTATCCCCCATGCAAATTTAATAACTACAATATACACTCAAATTTTTATGATTAATGACCTTCCTACAGACCAAGAGGCACTGGCACATACTATTAGCGTTAATTCAGGTACAGGAGTAGTAACTGCTACTGCTCAAGGTAATAGTAGCCAGAGCCAAACAACACAGGTTGTAATATTCGGAAAATGATATGGCTTTTGGAGTACAAGTAAAAAATACGTCTGGTGACTTAATAGTATCCAGCGACATAAAAACATATCATTACGTTGGCACACCTACATACACAGGAGTTCAGGTACGCTACGATAACTACACCGGTAGTAGAGTGTACAGATACACGCTTACTAACTCTGAAACGCCTTTAATTTTTATTAAACCTGCTGACGCAAGCAAGTTTTATGCGGTGCTAACTCATTTTAAATCAGGTAATAACTGGACTTATGATGTTATAGGAAGTGGTACTACTGACCAACCACCTACTCTTTACGCGTTTTCTGCGCTACAAACTACTAGCACCTCTTCTTCTGAAACGTACGGTGTAATGGTAAAAGATTCTTCTGGTAATCGTACGTTTGACAGTAGGGATTTACCTTTAGCGGTTGTAGATATTGTAAGTGCTATTCCTCCAGAGCACGCTCCTGATGGCGGTATTACGAACACCAGTAATGTTGACCCTGGATGGAACGAGTGTACTATATCTAGTTATAGGTCTGCTATGGAGTGGGACTTCACTTCGGAAGATTCTCACAACGACTATAGTTATTCAAATAGCGGACACAACAGTAACTATATGTTCGCTGCGCCGTCAATAGCACAAGCAGCATACCAGAGGAACGCGTACCACTACCATTGTGATGGTTGTAGCAATTGGTCTCAAGCAGATCAACATCATTACTTTTGGGGTAACCTAGGCGTTTTTTACAGGCAAGCGTATAAATTAACTTCGACCCAAGTACAAGCAGGCTGGTGCAGTATGAAAGAATATTGGTATGGAAAAGCCCAAAAAACATCGTGGGCTCCGTGGACTAGTGAGTGTGATGGCTCACAAGCTTTTGGCATACCTTTTTCGCAAAAATCAATTAATAGAGTTAGCAACTCAGTTATTATCGCGGACGCAACGAATTATGTATAGTAGAGTGTTTATGAATGGGGGCGAGTCTTACAAAGAAACTTCTTTGATAACTGCAGAAGGTTACATTCGGTATGAGTTCGAAGGTAAAGAATATATAGGGAAACCGGGTAAAGTTTATTTAGAGGCGCATTTTGAGCATCCAGGGTTTAATTGGTACTTGCAAAACTACGACACGGCAATATTAGGTACTATAAACACTGTTGGTGTTCAAGCCAATGGAGATGTAGAGTTTTATTTTGAGAACCCTGAAAACATGGATGCTATTGCTGCTCATTATGAACTTCCTAAACCTTTTGCTTCATCTGAGGTTCCTATCTATCAAAATTCTACTTTAATGTCTATGAGATTTAATTCAAGTAAAGAAGCTTACTTGTACAAAGGGTATACTACTTTAAACGCAGATGGGTTAAGGCCTGTAGGAAAAATGTACATTAATGAACTGGATGATACTTTATGGGTGTACCATAAAGAAATTAGAAACGATGTAGGAGAGGTCACAAAGCATATGGCTATGGAGAAAGATGCGTCTGCTGTAGTGGAAACTAAACCCGGTTCTAATGAAGACGGGAAGTTGTATATAGATGGAGTATTGTACTATGCAGCTGATTATGACTACATTCCGCACAACGGCGCAACAAATATTACAGTGCAGGGAGACCCGTGGACAAACAGCAATGTTACTAAATTACATGAATAAATACTCATTACAGTAATAACTATGATATATAATAAGCTTGAAGTAGGTGTACATGTCTTTAATCTTTGACGATAAAGAACGAGTAGGGGCATGGGTTGCCGAACAAGTAGTACAGGAGTCTGAATGGGGTTCGTACTATGCAATGGGCGCTGAAGTAGACGGTCAAATCGTAAGTGGTATTGTTTTTAATAACTTTAATGAATGCAACGCCACTGCACATATCGCTTGCAGCAAACCCAATAAACTGTTTTTGGAGCTTCTCGATCATGGGTTTAAGTACGCATTTGAGAATTGCAAATTGAGACGGCTTACTGGGCTAGTAGAAGCTGATAACTCCAAAGCATTAAAATTAGATAAGCATATCGGCTTTATAGAAGAAGGCGTTATGCAAGAAGCAGGATCAGAAGGACAAGATATGGTAATTCTCGTTCTATGGCCTCAAAACTACCGCAGAGGAAAAAAGCATGGGTAAAAAAAGCAGTGACGCACCAGATTATACACCCTTAGCAAACGCTAGCGATAAAGCAGCAGCAGTGATGGGGGATTTAGGTCAACAGCAAATTGACTTCTCCAAAAAAATATACGATGAAAACGCCCCCTTAATGAAAGACATTGCTACCAAGCAAGGTTTAATGATGGATCAGCAGATGGCGCATGGTAAGGACTACTATGATTATAACAAAGCCACGTTTCGACCTTTAGAGAAAGGGATGGTTACTGATGCTCAAGCGTTTGACACAGATGCGTATCGAAATATATTAGCTACGAAAGCCGCAGCGGATGCAGGTTTAGCATTCGGTAGAACAAGACAGGCTAATGAAAGAGCTATGGCCTCTATGGGAGTTAATCCTAACTCAGCTAGATTTCAAGGAATAGGCAGTCAAGCTGCGCTAGGTCAGGCAGGGGCGCGCGCTGGTGCTATGACAGGAGCTAGAGAAAGAGCACATCAATTAGGATATGCTCGTAAACTTGATGCCGCAGGACTTGGTCGTGGTTTAGCCGGCGCCTCTACTGCCGCATATGGTAGTGCTTCTGGTGCTGGTGGTCAGGCTGCAGGAACTTATGGTATGGCTGGGCAACAACACATGGCAGGAATGGCACAAGGAGCAGGTACTATAGGTTCCGGAATGGATATGCAAATAAGTGGACTTAGTAACGTGCTTAACAACCAGACTAAATGGGCTACTGAACAGCCAGATAATAGTATCTTAGGTAGTATAGGTGGAATTGCTGGCGCTGCTACAAGTGCGTATGCTGCTGGTGGTACTGGTAACTGGAGTATGTTTACATCAGATATTAGACTTAAAGAAAATATTCAGCCAGCAGGAGTAGATGAGGTAACTGGGTTAAATCTTTACGACTTTAACTATAAATGGAATCCTAAACGTTTCCGTGGTGTAATGGCTCAAGAGGTTAGAGAGCAATACCCAGAGGCAGTATATACTTCCGGTGCAGGTTGGTTATCTGTTAACTACGATATATTAGGGCTTGAAATGAAGGAGGTGCACTAATGGCACGTAGATCACCCTGGCAACAATTTGGCGATAGTTTTGATTCAACATACGGAACATTCAATAAGATATTTCAAGGTATTGAAACCGCTGGTATTATGCGAGAAAAACCAGAAGAAGAAAAAATACAATTTAGTGATAGTCCGGGTTTAACAGATGAAGAAGGGCCTCATAACTCATACGAACGTGCAACAGGTAAATGGACATACGACGGTCAAACCTATGATGAGCCAATTACAAGGGAACAGCTTACGGGACTTCGTAATCAGCGTTTGACTGATGTCATGACTAAGTACGGCGATATTAAAGGCGGTATGGACTTACAGTTACGTCGAGAAGAACTTAAACAAAAGACACTAACTAATGAACTCAAAGAACGAACACTAGATAGTGATGTAACGGTGGCTAAGCAGAATGTTTTGTTAAATGACCAAAATCTAACAATAGGTAAAGTTCGGATTGACCAAGCAACAGCAGAACACCAAGCGTATTTAGATAAGATGCCCGCAGAAAAACGAGCAGCATATGCTAAGGCTGCAGGAATGGAAATTGACAACCAGGGGAAGATAATAGCTGTAGCTATTGATGCTGCAACACAAGAAGATGTTATTAGAGGAGTTAAACTAGGCGTTACAGCGAAAGAAATAGCTATCATGAACGCAGAACTAGCTGGTCAAAACTTAAAGATAGATATAGAAGGTAATCTAGTCGACCTAGAAGTAACTAAAGCAACAAAAGGTTTCAAAATTGAAGGCAAGAGACTAGATAACGTTAAAAAAATTCTTGAAAATAGTGAATTAAAAATTTCTAACGAAGGCAATCTACTTGATTTAGAAAAGTCTAGGGAACTATTTGATGCAGAATTATATAATGAAAGATTAAAACTTAGTGTTGAAAAACAGGGCCTAGAAGCGAAACAAGCATTTAATCAAGTTTATGCAGACCACGCTGCACAATCAAAACTTAGTTATGAAGAAGGAGGTTTTAAAAACCAAGAAGAAGCTAATAAATCTTTAATGGATGCTTTAGCCAAAGTACCAGGCGGCCCTGCATTAGTTAGAGAACTTGAAACCGAATATCGAACCCATGAACTTGCAGGGATAACACATCAAGGGACTGCGCTTAAACAAAAATCAATGTTGGCGCTGCAAAAAGGTGGCATTGATGGCTTAGCAAAAGAAATAGATGAGATGAATGGCGTTGATAAGAAGGTTAGAGTTGACAGAAAGGGCTCAGGAGCTAATACAGTTGTAACATTAACGGAAGTAGACGCAGATGGAAGAACGATAAGGGTAATCGCTACTGGTAACGAAAAGAATGGCGAGTTCATGAAGAATCTAGATATGGCTTTAGACCCTGCCAATATGATGGAAACAGCTAAAGAGTATTACGACGTTTTGAAAAAGCAAGCTGATGTGGCATACACTGAGGCATCAACAGAACATAAGAAACAAGAAACTGAAGGTCTTAAAAGTGCTAAGACAAAATTTGATAAAGAAGACTTCTTCGTAAAGTTGTTAATGGAAAACCCGGAAGATACTATGGCATGGGCTGGGTTAGTAGGTATGGATTTATCTATGGAAGAAATAGAAGAAAAGGTTCTTGAACGAACAGCCTTAAAGGCACTGGATAATGCTAGTGGTGGTGATGGTGGTGATGATGGTGATGGTACTAGTACGACTGCCGGTGGACTTGCGCAGAATGGTAATAATGTTCTCCTTAAAGAACACCCTAGGGCACCCCTAATACAAAACAAGAAAAAAGATGATAACTGGATGGGTACAGTGACAGACCTTAATGACAACGCCGTGCTTAGAAAGAATAGAGCAGGATACTCAAATCATACTAAATCCCAAGTAGATCTAACTGCTTCTGAAAAAATACAAAACCAGCAGATGATAAAAGCAAATAAAGAAGTTATGCAGCGTGTTAGGAAAATAACAGAAGGTGGTTCGAAACATAAACTCAGGGGCATCCGAAGAGGTAGAGCTCTGGATAGAAATCTATCTGCGTCTGATCGAATGGATCAAGACCGTAGGTATAGACTTAAAGGTTGGCTCGAAGCGAATCCACATTACTTTCTTAACAATATCTCACAACTAGATGCTTTTGAGAAAAATCCTGATAAATGGTTCCAAACAAATATTGAGTACGAGCAGGATAAAACATATGGGTTATAAAAGAAAAAGGTTATTAGGTAGGGGATAATATATGGCGTACTCGTTAGATCAACTACGTCAACTCTATCCTGATGTTCTTGGGAGTCTGAGTGACGCAGCTGCCATCAATAAAATCTCATCCCTTTCCGGGCAAGACCCACAAGCACTTGCATCACACTATGGAGTTATCGACCCTAACCAGGGTGACTTAGCTAGAGGTTGGGGTAGTGGAATTGATTCAGCACAAGCGGGGTTGTATGGTGTCGCTGCTTGGGCAATGGGAGATAATGTCCCAGAAGGTTCTGTTAGAGAAAAAGTACGAGATTGGGGCTATAAAGGCTATGAAGATAACATGGCCGAAGTACAACTTCGCGCTAAACCTTATGATACTATTACTGAAGCTAAAAGTTTTGGCGATGTTGTTGATTCTGCACAATACTGGCTTGCTTATGCCGGGCCTCAAATCATTGAAGCTGTACTTGGTAGTAAAGGTGGTGCTTTTGTAGGCAAAAAAACTGTAGAGCACCAAGTCAAAAAAGAATTAAAAAAGAAACTGGGCAATAATACTGGTGCTATAAATGCCGTTTTAAATTCCAAAGCAACAAAAGAGCTCGTAAGCAAATGGAGTACTCGTGGTAGTTATGGTGGCATTGGAACCCAAGCTATAGCTACTGAATTAGGTCATACTTACGGTGGTGCAGTAGATGAAGCAATAGCAAAAGGTGGAACTATTGATGACGTTGATTGGGGACGCGCTACTAAATATGGTCTTGCTGCCGGTGCCGCAGAGTTCGGTGCTGATGTACTTACATTAGGTCTTGCTAAAGTAGGCCCTGCTAAAGATTTAATGCGCGTGGCGGGTAAAGGCAAAAGCAGGGTTAGAAACGCATTAACTCGAGGCATTACAGGTGGTACTTTAGAAGCTGGTACAGAAATGGTACAAACCGGTTTAGAAGAAATGGGTGCTGGTCATTCATTTAAAAACGCTAATTTCCTAGACCCTACTTCTGCATGGGCTGGTTTTATCGGTGGTGGTGCAATGGGACTTGCTGGTGGTGCAGCTACTAAAAAGCCAGATACTAAAGCACAAATTGATGAAGCTCTTGAAATAGCAAACCAAGAATCGCAGGAAGCAGACCAAGAACGACAGCAACAAGAGCGACAACAGCAACAACAGCAACAGTCGCAAGAACAGAATATTGACGAGTTAGAAGAACTACGCGATACACACTCTAGAACATTCCCTGACGAAAAAACATGGACAGCAGAGCAAAAAGCAGAGCAGGAATTAATGGATCGTGCAGAACTTGCAGATGAAGAGTCTGAATTAAGTGCTGAATTTAAAAAATGGCGAAAAGCTAACCGAATACATTTAAGTAATAACGAAAAAGCTAACGATAAAGTCATTAAAGATTTTTTCAAAGCTAGTGCAGGTTCTGTGTCAAATCAACAGATGAGAGATGCTCATATTGCTGCTCTAGATGCTCATGCCGACCTTCAAGTACAAAAAGCGAATAGAACTGAAGACCAGCAGGCTATGATTAATGAAACGCTTGACGAAATGATAGCAGATCGTTCAGAAGCTTTAGATACAGGAAACATGGAAATGTTGCGCACAGTAGAGCAGCAGGCAATAGACCTTTCAACTGAGTCACCAGAGTTTATGGCGGAATGGAGCGAAGCTAAACGTATTTGGGCGCAAGCGCAAGCAGAATCAGATGCAGAAGTCGCAGCAAAAACTAAAAAGACAAAAGGTAGAAAAACTAAAAAAGCTACAGAAGAACTAGAAATAGAGACAGAAGAAACTCCAGTTGTAACGGAAGAAACTCCAGTTGTAACGGAAGAAACCCCAGTTGAAACAATAGCAACAGAAGGGTTAGAAGAAGCACAGCAGCAAGAATTATTTGAAACTGGTACAGGCCCAGTGCAACCGGTAGAAGAGCCGGCAGTGCAACCGGTAGAAGAGGTTGTTAAAGAAGAGTATGGAGGTTTAGAAACACCTGTACCAGAAACTGATGATCAAGAAACAGCACCTGGGGCTTTTAATGCGCCAGGACAAGAAACACTAGCACTCCAGGAAGACGAGTATAAACTAGGTAGTAAAGCATCTACAAGATGGGGTAAAGCAGTAAGAGAGTTTGAGCGTAAAGGTGAAAATGCTGAAACTAACCACCCAGAGCTTTTTGATGCGATAAAGGCCTATGCTACAGATAAGGTTTACGACAAGAAACTAAAAGAAGCAAGAGAAACTCAAGAGCTTATGGATTCTGGTCAACACATCAGAGAAGTGGGAGCACGATTAAGGGGTCAATTCCGTATAAAAGGGGGCAGCTGGCAGGAAGCAATTATAAACCTCTTGGAAGATGCTTCTATAAGGGGGGCTTTAGGCGACTATATGAGGGTTCTACCTACTATAAAGCACAGAGTTAAAAAAGGCGATACTCGAGAAAATATTGCTGAAAAATACAATTTGAAAGTTGAAGATATTTTCCCGCCAACAGAAAAGGTAAAAAAGAAAGTTAAGGTTAAAGGTACGGGAACTAGCGTAAAAAACCCACCGCGATATACAATAGAATATAAAGACTCAAAAAAACCTAAAAGGCCAATAATTGGGACACAGATAGACATCCCGGTGAGTAAAAAAGTGCTTGCCGCTTTACCGATTGAGGAGAGATATAAAGCAGTTGAGTGGTTCTCTTCTAGAATTTCCGATGATATAGGCTTTATAGATGAAACTACTAACAAACCATATACCTCTGCAAAAGGAAAGAAAAATGTCGATGACGCTTTAAGAAGCTATAGAAAGAAACATGTAAAAGTGGGAGCGGATCCGCGGAATATAAGAGAGCGGATGGAAAGTTTTATGGAAAAAACTGCTTTTGCAGAAAGTTTCAGTGGGAATATAACAGAACAACAGATTGAAGATTACCGTGACCAGTCGTCGTATATAGAACCACAAACTAACATAGAGGAAGAAACAGATGCATGGGATAGGCTTATCGGTGATAGTGATGCAGATAACACTGGAGTTCAAGTATTAAGTACAGCACAAAACTTTAAATCAGGAACCGCAGACGATTCCAAGATGAAACAGGAACTTAGAGTTTTAAAGGCTGAGGTAGAAAAACTAAAATCAGCAGCGACTGAAGCAGAAACCAAAGCTGAGAATGATCCAACTCGAGCAAATAAATCAGAAGCTACAAAAAAAAGAAACCTGGCTGATGATATTGCCGAAAGAATAGCTGAGATTCATCGTTTTCAAACAGAAACTGATACAAGCAGAGTAAAAAAGCAAAGAAAGTTTAATGAGAAAGGTGTACTTCCAGCAGGGGAAGGAACAGCAGAAACAAAAAGCCAAGCAGACCGTAGGCATGAAGAACGCATTGAGCAAGCTAAAAAGATTCTACAAATACCTAATCAGAAAGAAGCTATAGCTGAGACATGGAATACGAACAGAAAAATATTTTACACGCCTTCTTTTGATGAGCTAACGCCAGAACACCAAAGGGAATGGGCTGCTACAGTTTTACATGCAGTAGATGACAAAGCAGTACCAGACATACCAAACCAACAACGTTTAATGGAGGATAGAATAAATGAAAATTACACAGAGCCAAAGACTGAAGGCAAAAAAGTGGTTAAAAGACGAAGCAAAAGCGATACAGTTAAAAGTAAACCAAAACCTGCCGTTAAATCCAATAGAAAAAAAGGTACTGAAAAAGTACGGAAACCAACAATAAAAGAGGCCTCAGCCTATGCAAAAGAGAAACTAGGCCCAAAGTGGAGAACTAAGCATCCTAGGTTACCAAAACTATTAAGAGGGGAAGGAAGAATCTCCCTGCCTTTAATAGGTTAGTTGATAAATACGCTGCTAAAGAATCAAAAATTACTACTTCTAAAGTAGATATAAACCCAAGTGAAATGGGAGAAGTAATTTTTGATAGCGCAGAAAACGAAGAGAAAAAAGGAACGCTAGAGACTATGTTCCGTCGTTTACTTGGCGAAAAAGGCTACAAAAAAATACGTAAAAGAGTGTATTTTTTCAAAGATGCAGCAGAAGCCAAAAAAGTAATGGACGAGAACCTTGGTTACGAGCATACAATAGGTCGTGAGGTTGCTTATGTTCAAAAATGGCGTCCTCGTACATCAGGGCAGCCAGATGTAATAGTATTTATCCTAAATAGAGTAGCTTTAGGCAAGGAAGTTTCAACATTTATGCATGAAGTTGGTGGCCATATAGGTTTAGATAATATACTAAATAAAAAAGAGCGAGAAGCACTCCATAAAAAAATAAGGCAATGGCATATAGAAGATAAAGCTAAATATGGGAACGAAGAATTTTACGATTTATCATTAAATGAAATTTTAAATGCGTCCGATGGAGTTATTGCTGATAACCCATGGGGTCAAATTGCTGACTCTACTGAACATTTAATAGCGAGATATGCAATCAGGCATGCAATGTCAGAGGGGTATATAGATGAGACAACCGGGGAAGTTCCGGCTGATGTGGCAACTGCAGAAACATTAGCTTTCTTTGTTGAAATAGGAGTTGAAATAGGAGTTAGACCAGATGGTTTGTGGTCGTTTAACGCTGCACCTGAAGCTAGCATGATTTTGCAGAAGTTTAAACAAGCATTTAGAAAATTTTTAGGGTTCGTGAAGGGAGACCTTATTGATATAACTGCTCACGATATTATAGATATGGCCTATGGTGCTGCTAGGATAGAGCTTGAAACTGGTCTTCGTCGCCCAGGTAAAAAAATGGTGCAAGATATTAGAATGGTTACCCAGCGAGCTATTATGACTTGGGATGATAAGATTGATGCCTTTGTGGCTCGTAGGTTCCCTAAAAATGAAAGAGGTAAATACATACATACTAGTTATCTATCTAAAGAAGAATATATAAAGTTCCAAAAAGAACAATGGGCAGCAGAAAAGAAACTTCGCGCAGGTTTAAAAGCTGAAGTTGCGAAACGTCAAAGAGATGCTGCTAAGCATGAGCAATCTATGCAAGACCCAGATAGTGTTACAACAAATCGCGCTATAGCCCCTGAAGAGAAAAAACAAAGCGACATAGAAGCTAATGAGACTAGAGATTGGATACGAAATAAATGGGGTATAACAGCGACAAAAATATGGGATTCCCTTGCTGAGCTTTGGAGAGGAGGGGCAAATTCAACTAAGTTCCTACATCAGTTTATAAACCAAGTTAAAAAAATGATGCCTGCTGCTAAAGAATGGCACCGACATATTCTTTTATCCGAAAAAACACGTAACGAAATTAAAGAAGTAGTCGACAGAATAGTTGTTCACGCTCGTGATATGTCTGAAGCAAGACTGAATAAAGTCAATTTATTCCTTGCAAAATCTACTATAGACCAGAAATGGGGGTATAACCCCTATGAAGAAGGTGACCCACGATTTGAAAAAGTTGTTGTCGACAAGAAAATGCGAATCGCATTTAATAAACTGGATAAAAAGCAGAAAGACTTAGTTCAAGAAATATTTAAACATGGAATTATAATGCGCGCCCGTAAGCAAGAGATTGCAGAACGTATTTTCGGGAAGAGTGATAAATTTAAGCGCGCCAAGGAAGAGTTTTTCGGCGCTTCTGGGTTAGATGGCCCGTACGCGCCACTTAGACGTTTCGGTAGTCATGTAGTTGAACTCAAATCCCAGGAACTATTAGACGCAGAAGCTGTATTTGCAGAAAAAGATAGCCAGATTAATCGGGACAAGATGATGGTCTTGAAAAGGCAGAAAAAACATTATGAACTTAGTTTTCATGACAGTATAGCTAACGCTAAAGCGAAAGCAGATGCAAATAAAGGTAAATTCGCATACGCAGTAGTATCTGATAAAGCTAAAACCATTACTGAGGGGCGAGCAGTTGACTATAACGTATTGCAGAAAGTTTTGGCTTCGTTGGGTGCTGTAGACCATAATGGTGAACCTATATTAGATCCAAAATCAAGAGAATACAAAGCAGTTGTAGACATGGTTAACAATATGTATCTTGAATCTTTAGAAGACGAGAACGCACGACGTTCGCAAGTAAAACGTGAGGGATTTCATGGCTATGAGGGGAATATGGTACGTTCGTTTGTCTCCCATGCAACAGCAGAAGCCAACTTGATTGCCAATATGGAACATGGTAAAGATATTAATATTGCCCTTATTGAAGCGAAGAAAAGCATAAAAAAGGATGCCGATGGAAAATTAAGAGATGGTAATACTATTACTTACCTTTCGAAGGTCTATAACATGTTGGTTTCTCATTACTCAGCGAACTTAAATAGTAAACCAACACCATACCAAGACCGTTTAGCTGCTATGAATACTGTTTATATGTTGACGTCTAGTATTGGCTACCATATAACCAACGCAACCCAACCTATGATGGTTACTATACCAAAGTTAGTAGGTGACTTTGGTGTTGGTAATTATACTAAAGCTCTGAAGTTGTACTATGAAGGACTAAAAATTGCATCTGAAGTAGTAACCTTTAACTGGAAAACCCTTAAACTTCAAACTCAAATTGATCTTGACAATCTGTCTAAAGAGCATAAAAAATATGAACCTCTCCTTAGAGAATTGCAATTGAGACAACTACTAGACGTGGGTATGGAGCAAGACCTAGCTGAATTTAATCGTTCTGACTCTGGTTTTGAAATAGTTAACAAGGCTACTGGGAAAGCAAGTAGCATTGCGCATCGTTTATACCAAGTGGCTCGTATGGTTGAGGCTTATAATCGTATATCCACAGCAACTGCTGCGTTTGAACTAGCTGAAGCTAATAAGGCTAAGGTTGCTAAAATGGGCTACTACGAAAATTCTACAGAGTATGCAATAAATATGGTCGAAGATACTCAAGGTAACTTCTCTGCAATGGATGCACCATTAGTTCTTAAAAAAGCTCCTAAAATTACTGGACAGTATCGTAAGTACCAAATCATGATGGCCTGGGTATATGCCGACGCATTTAAAAAATCATTTAAGGGTGCTACACCACACGAAAAAGCAGCGGGTCAGAGGACGATGGGACTTATGGTAGGACACGCAGCGCTATTTTCAGGCATGACAGGTGTCCCATTTGCAAGTGCTATATCGTATCTATTCATGGCTATGGGCGAGGGAGAGGAACCTAAAGATTTAGAGCGGTGGATACATGAAAATATTGAAGATGAAACGTTAGCAACACTGATTGCCCACGGACTACCTTCTATTTTCGGTATAGATATGACCACTAAGTTAAGCCAAGATAAGATTTTCTATCCATTGCCATATACCGACTTTTCTACTGAAGATGGTAAAGTGCAAGAAATGTTCTTCGAGGCTTTTGCGGGCCCATTCGGAACGACGCTGACTAATTTCGTCAGGGGTTATAACTTTGCTAAAGAAGGAAATGCGTATCGTGCAATGGAATACATGTTGCCTAAAGGCGCTCGTACTGCAATGGAGTCATATAGACTTGGGACAGAAGGATATTCTCTAAGAAATGGCGATATAATAACAGATGACTTCAGTGTGTGGCAACTGGCAGTAAATGCTGTAGGCATCCCCACAACAGATATAAAACACCTCAAGTGGAAAAGAGGTCAGCAGTATGAATTAACTGAATGGTTTGGAGATCGTCAGTCTGAAATACGTAAGAAATATGTGAAAGCCAAAAAAGACCGTAACAATTCTAAAATGAAGGAACTAAGACTGGAGTGGGCAGCCTTGCAAAAGTCTAAAGATAGAGTAAGGCCGTTTTTCCACGATGAACGTAGTGCGCTTAAGAGAACACCTATATCAAGTTTATTTAAAGCCCCTAGGGGCCAAGAGAAAAGAGAAGGTAAATATAGAAAACAATTAGGGACAGACTAAGTCGCTCACCTAGGTACTGGGTCAAAAGTACCACAAGACCCGAAGTTTTTCTCTCTCTCTTTCTTCGGGTCTTACTTTTAGAACAGCGTATAGTTCTTCCACTAATGTTTCTTTTTTCTTACGTCTGTCCAACTCGGTACCATGCTCACGGCCAATTTTCTCTAGCTCTTTGGTTGACTTACCCATAAGCAGTTCCTTGTTAAGTGACTCTGACCAATAGGGTTTGTATTTGTTAAATTTTCCTATCATAATGTCTCCTTATAGTTAAAAGAGCCCGTAACGTGGGCTAGCCGGCGGGTGTTTTTGCTTGGGACTGTAGCGCACCCCCCGCTGGCGCTTGGATTATTCTACGTTTAGTAAATTTTCAGTTTCTATCCCTTCTTCTGTTTTCACTAAGTTTAACGGCGCACTGTCGCCAAACAATTTACCGTATTTAAACTCATAACATCTTGCCTGTCCACTTGGTACTGTTGACCCCGAGCCGATATAACATTTAATACTAGGAGCCCCGTCGGCGGCATATATTAAATACCCCCCTTTATCAAGTTCGTCTTTCATCGTCGTTGGCGCTACTCCGTGATCCTTACACCAGTCGTTAACTGTCTTAGCAGTTACGTAGACTTTCTTATCTACTATGCATACTCGTCCAACAGCAGGAGCTCTGAGTATTTCCATAGGTGTTTCCTTTGTCTTGGCTCGTGCGTCGTTGAAATGTTTTGTTATGATGAGTCGTCCCGGAAGCGTGGATATGAATTGAGCGATGTGTTCGCCGATGTCTGTGTTAATTTCTTTACGGCTCTCACGCATACGTTCCACTTCAGTTAGTGCCCACTTCTTCATACTTTTAAGGTCGAATAGGATTAAACCTAGCTTTTCTGCAATTTTCCCTGCAACTAATGCAGTAACAATGGTATCTCTATAGAAGCGTTCTTTATTATCTTCGTTGGATTTAGGATTGAATTTCCCTCTAGCCGCTGTAATTTGTCTGCGTACCCACTCATGGTTCTTGATGACGAACCTGATAAAAGGTCTACACGCTTCACCATATACATTATCCATATGGTTTTCTACAAACGATTGAGTTATGTCAGGAAAAGTATCGGTTCTATAATTCTCTGGAAGTTGCACCTCAAAGAAACGCAACTGAGTCGCTTCAACTCTATAACCTGCTGGTAACTTACTAATGTTCTCATGCAGTGAATCGTTCGCTGTAATGAAACTGTTCTTATACCACTGCCCACCGACTGTGGCAAATTTACCGTTTGAACCAAGGCGTTCTTTATCCCTTCCGTTTGCAAGTGCATAACCTGTTCGTGTTAGTTCGTCCGGCTGCCGCCCTGAAAACTCATCTAACAGCATAGGCAATGAACCCATAATAGCGATGCGCTTGATTACAGCGTTCAGTGTGGCGCCTTGTTCACCTGTTTGGCGTTCCATATATTCTGGATTACCATAAAAACCACAAGCAATTTTCGCTGCCGTCGATTTACCGGTACCGCCGTGTCCTGTAAAGGCGAGAGGTAAACCATGCCAGTTTGAAGAACCCATTAACTCTACTAGGACTGAACCCATTGAGTGGCATAATGCGAACTGAAACGGCTCCGCTCCAGGCCTGTTATACAACTTATCTATGTTAGAAATCCAATCGTCAATAGTGCCCGAAGTACCAAAATCTACTGAAATGTCAGGAGGTATGTCCGGGTCGCATAATACTTCTTGCTCGTCTTTTAGTGTAATCATTTTGGTTCCCATAATGAAACCTTTTCTATCTGTTGTCCAACCAAATTGACTATACGTTTTCGTTTCTATCCTCCATCCCTGGAGGGTTTCAATTAAACCTTCTGCAAATTCAGCCATATCGTTCCTCGCTTTTTGAGTCCTTACTAAAAATATTTCATGTGCGGCTAACGTTTTAGACATTAAGTCAGTAGACGCTAACTCAGATGTAGGCATAAAGAACTCTCTCCAACTACCATTTTTCTCTTTTGCACGCCAGTGTACCACCCAAGTACCTTCGCTGTCTTTAATTCTGTTGATAGGATAGATGAACGACCGACAAAAAGCCCGCCAATGAACGACGCCGTCGGCATCTTTTATAGACCTAGATAATGATTTACCATTCCACCTAAAGCCTCTGGTAGGCCAGTAAGGAATAGTCTGCCCTTCTACTACTGGTACTGTGCTTTGTGGAACTGAATTCTCAGGTTGCGTTTCTTCCACTACTAAGGTAACTTCCTCTTTATGACCTAATTGGATAGAAAACTTGCATTTCCCTGCCATAGGACATTCTTTTTTGCAACTAAGAAGCGCATCCATCTCAGCGCACGACGTCGGGCCGACAGCCCAATCGTCAATCTTTGTTTGTGTTTCCTCTCTACTATACCCCCCGTGCCCTTTGCTCCATTCGTGAATAAGTTCTTCACCATTCTCACAATGCTTAACTACCCCAATCGCTCTATGCCAGTGTGGTTCCGGTATGTTACCTTTCTTATCTCTAAACTCTCTAATAGCAAAGCAGTGGTCTGCAACTATATTGGCGTCAGCTGTAGGATAATCCCCTAGTGCCGCTGCGAATGGATTAGCAATTGCCTTGTTTTTAATCGGAATAGCAACAACTTTATTGTCCTTGATATACCCTTCAAGTTTATTTCTAATAGTTTCCAGAGGGTACTGTTTGCCTTTCTTTATTAGTTGTACCTCTACTGGTGTATTTGTTTTTCTGTTGTGAGTACCGACTGGTCGGAGTATTCTAGCGCTGTCTAAATCGACGGCTCTGTCGGCCTTAATTCCTAGATGAGTCGTGATGTTGCGCTTAAGAGTTGATAGTTCTTCCCAAGTTTTCTTATCTATATCTTGGTCTAATGAGAAGTAGCAGTGGTAACCTCCGCCCGATGAAGTGATAGTGGGGGTTAGCTGTAACGCTGTTGCAAGTTTAACGATGTCGGCTAACGCATCCTTTCTCGTCGTGTATTTTTTGAGATCGTCTGAGCCGACGTCGAAGTCGTCATACAACGAACGACATGAGGAAACATTCTCTTGAGTTCTTATTCGCTTCTTGCCCTTGACTTCGTCTAAGTACCAACCTTTAAATGAGTTAACTGCAAAGAAAACAGTTTCGCCTTTGGCGTCGAAAGTTATAGCCGCTTCGGCCACTTCTTCGCTGGTGTTGTAACTCTTGCACTTGAACCAAGTTCCACCGTTTTTAGTTGGCGTGGCCAACGCTATTATTTTGTCCCCCTCGTCGGGCAATATTAAATCTAAAAATTGTTGAGTCCCAATCATACCATCGTCCCTAAAAAGGTACTTTACGTACCTTTACCAAATTGTAAAAAACCGGGGCGTACCCCGGTCTAGTGTTTAGTCGTCAAAGTCTAAGTTGTCTAAAGCCTCATCGACTTCGTCATCCTTAACTTCTTTCACTTCCTTTTTGGCGGGTTTGGGTTTTTTCGCTTTCGCTTTTGCAGGTGTGGGTTTTGGTGTGGCTTCCCCCACTGGTTCTACACTAAGGCTAGGTTTCTCAGTCACACCAGTGATTTGGTCTATTAAGTCACCTTCATCTACAAGTGTTTCCTCAATTAGAGCTAACTCCGCTTCCTCAACAAAGCGAACGGCTTTGAATGTTAGCGCAGGATGTGCCACGTTGTAATCGAAACCAACTTTAGTAACAACATACTGAGGCTCTACACCACGCTTGGAAAGTTGAGAACCATATAAACCTAGTGTTTTAAGCGTTGCCGCAGGGACTCTAAGCAACATAGGGTCGTTAAGCATCCCTGCCGCTGATACGCATAAGCGCATAGAATCTCCACACAGTTTACCTTTAGCCCCACTGTCTGTTATGCGTGAACCCCACTGGTTGTGAGGGCAAACATTGCATTTTTTAGATTGCGGTTCTTCAGCATCTGCCGCCGGTGCCGTGCCATTGTTTGAATAACATGTTGGCTTAGCAACACTGCCTTCTACAAAACCACTATCGTAGTAGACTTTTGATTTATTAGGGTTTACAGATAGTATAACTACCTCTAGTGACGCCGCCGGTTCGTCGTCGGTACCTACCTTGGTGACAAGTTGTCGTTCGTCGCCACGTTGGATATGGAATACCTTACCCTTAATTGAAATTACCGGAAAACCACCTACCGCTACTGCTGCAGCGAATAAATTAGTGGTTTTAGTTTTGCCTTTCAGGTGAGCAGGTAGCCCTCCTGCTTTTATTTGAACCATGTCACTCATATATAATACCTCTCTATTTACGTCTAAAATTAATAACCTGCGTTTCACCCCAATCTACACCGGGGGGCAGGTCGTCAGTTTCGGCTTTAAATTGCTCTACGGCTACTTTACTTACACGACGCTCTAACATTTCCCAAGCGCTCTCTTTTTTAATAAACTCAAGTAAACTATCCCAGTCAGCAACTTTTGCCGATGCTCGCACCGACCTGTATGCAGTCCCTATACCTCTAGCAGATACGTTGTCTATCCCACGTTTATTGAAACGTTTAAGGAACTCAACTTCTATCTTTTCCTGCTTCTCTTTATCACCTACGTCATCCAGTTGGTAGTCCGCTTTGCGTCTTGCCCTCCGGTCACGTAATGCGATGAACAATTTCACTAATGTGGCATCGTCCATATTATTTGCTTTCGCCATCTATGCTCTCCTTTTTATTAGATAACCATTCGTTGATATCGGCCTCGTCCCAACGTAACACTTTTTGGGATACCCTGATGGGTAGCGGGAAGCTATTATCACGTCTCCGTAGAGCAGGTAACGCCCCCTTACTGATGCCTAATTTTTCCGAAACTTCATCCGGTCTAAGTAATTTCATATAAGTACAAGTCCCCTCGTATAAGTTCAGAAGAGTACAATATTACACTAGTTTATATTGGGTGTCAAGACATTACTTTACTTCTTTGCGCTTTTATTTCAGCGAGTAGTGCACCCTGCATTTTTTGCTTGTTTTTGAGCCTTGTATATACTCTTTTTTCGACTTTTGTGCCTTCAAGCATGATGATAAAATTATTCATTTTTTGCCCCGGTCTACTGATTCTACCGTTGGCTTGTTCAAATATTTCATTAGATGTAATACATGAGTACCAAATGATGGTACTTGCCGCCGTCAACGTCAAGCCGTGTGACATAGCACCAGGCTGAGCGACGATAACTTTTAAACGCTTCCCCTTTTGGAACTCACCGAATATACGGTCGCGCTCGGATTTCTTCACTCGTCCATGAATAACTTCAACTGTGAAGTGGTTCCTCAGTTCTTCTGCTACCATATTGACTGACGATACATAAGGGACGAATACTATAACCTTACCTTCCGCTGAGTGAATAATGTCTTTTGTTTCTTGGATACGGGGATTAGACGGGATGGTGAACTCTGAACCGTCGTCGGCGTACACTACGCCGCATGCGATCTGTATCAACTTACCCATCTTAACTGCTTCGTTAACTGCTGTGATAGACCCATCTTCTGCTTGAGTCTGCAACCTAACCATCATCTCTTTATAGGCTTTAGTCTGTTCCTTGGTTAAATCAACGAGCCGCGTTTCATACATAATAGGTGGCAAGTCTATGCACTCATCCCTGGTGAACCTTACCGACGGCTGCATAATTTCTTTTACGACGTCCGTCGCTTCAGGCTTAGGAATCCAAGTAAACTGACTCACTTGCCTCATCACTTGCATCTTAAACCTATTAAAGTAAGGTGGCACTTTATCTGGCACTAGCAGTTTACATTGTGCCCAAGCATCAGTGGGCGCATTAGGTGTGGGTGTTCCAGTCATGCCCCAGCAAGAACGTTTTACTTTGTGTTTGTTTATTACTGTGTTAAGGGTTTTCCATCTATCGGTACTGGCGTTACGAGCGCATTGTGCTATTTCATCTACCATAACCAAGTCTATATCCGGTCTTACACGCAGTGCTTTCTCTATGATGGACATTCCGTCATGATTAATTATGTATATATCTACATCTTGTTTCAGTAGTTTTAACCTCTTATCTCTAGTGCCATGTAGCACAGCACACGTTAAATGGGGAAAGTGGTTAAATATCTCATCTGCCCAAGTCCTTTCCAATGTGGATAGTGGGGCTATGATTAGAGCTTTGTCTACTTTACCTTTTTGTTTCAAGAAGTCGTACGCCCACAACGAGGCTAATGATTTACCAGTTCCTAGTTCACTTAGGTTAAACGCTCTACTATGAGTTGTAAGAAATGCCGCCGCATCTTTTTGAGCTGAGAACGGTGCGAATCTACCCGGCCAACTGTAATGGTACCTAATAGGCGACGGTGCGTCATGACCTAAGCCGCGCAAAATTCTTGTTTCGTCGAGACGATGCGGTACAGCTACGTACTCTACACCATGCGACGTTACTCTCTTTGCTGTTGGTACAATGTTTAGAACCCGCTCAGGCTCTCTAAGTTTTAGTAAGAGCGCTCTCTTCTTTTTCCAGACTAACATCTGATTTTACTTTCGCCCTTTCTTGTACATCCCCGGGTTTTTCTTTCTCCACCCTCTGTTTGTTTTCCTACTAACCACTCTCGTGTTTGAGTCTTTACCACTTCCGCCTTTAGCTAAAGGTTTTTTGTGGTCTACATCTTTACCGTCGCCTTTCTTAACCTTGCCCGCTGCTAACGCGCGGCGTCTTGCTTTGTTTTGAAGCACTCTTTTGTCTTGAACGCTTTTCTTCTTGTTGTACGCCGCCTTGGTTTTCAACGACTTAGCTGATGTCTTTGGCATTTATAACCTCCTTAACTTGTTCAACATTATCAACTACAATAGCAATACCTTTCGCTTTATTAATACCTGCGATTTCTCTATCTTGGTTCGCTGTTGTATTCTTTATCTTGCCCGGCGCTTTAACTTCAAATGCTACAAAATCACCTTTGTAACAAACGAGTATGTCCGGACACCCTACTCGCCCCATACCATTCGATACGGGCATGTAATACCATGCACCAGTAGTGGCTAGGTACTCTTTAATTTTCTTTTTAACTTTAGCTTCGGCTCCCATTGCCATAACTATACTCCACAGAAGTCACATAGTTTATTACCGACAGGACACCAGTTTTTACATAACCCCGATGGCTTCGCTTGCCACTTATCTTCGTTGAATGCTATCTCTAGTCTATCAACTCTTGGCAAGAACTCCCCCCATATATCCTGTATTTGTTCTTTTGTGTAAACCTCTTTATCAAATTGATACGTCTTTAGCCAGACAAACCCGCATACCGCCTTCTTTATCCATGGGTAGTGGATGAACGCCAGCGCGGCGAACAACATCAACTGGTCTGAACTAGGTTTACGCTTCCCTGTTTTCCAGTCAAGTAGGTAAGCCTTCTCTGAACCAACTACACCTATATCTATGATGCCTCTACACCACACGTTTTTAGCCATCCATTTCGTCGGTTTGAAATTGTTGTCAATAGCCAGACGTTGCTCGACGATACGCTTACCTTCATAGGTAAAAATCTTATCTACATACTTGGCGTACTTCTTGAGTTCTTCGGGTAGTTGTGCCTTCTTGTTGGCATAGTTCTCTAAATGTTTATGGACTTTGTTACCCCATATAGACGCTTCGTGCTGTCTTTCGACTATTTCCTTAGTCACCCTTGTAAGTTGATACCTGCGTGGACACGTTTCAAACGCACTCAACGCTGAGTAACTCCACGGTCTGCTAGGTTTTATCATTAGTTAACTCCTTTGGTAAATACTTATTCATGTAGTAGGTAAAGGCTTCATCGTAAGTGACGCCGACGCCACTTCGCGCCACTATGTCAGCGTAGTCGTTGGCCTTTTCTTCACATTCTTCTTTAGATGTCGGCTTTCCAATCACAATTCGTTTTCCTGTGTTTTTTCCACGCTAGAAACCCCCCTAATCTCAGTCCATAATAGGCTAAGTAGTTAAGTACGAAAAATCCGTTAACGCTGATATTTATGTCGCGGAAGGTTTCGTCCATCCACTTTTGTGTCTTTATACCGTTTGTAGACTTTTTGTTGCTAAATGCCAACGTTTGGTACTTATACCCGTAGTCATGCACCAATCCCCCCATAAGCAATACCCCCATAGGGCTTAGCCAAGACCTAAAAAACTTAGGTACAGACGCACCATCAAAGATAAATCCTTTAGGGACAACAAACTCGACACCATTTAAACTGTACTTCCAGTCTTTTGTAATCTGCCATTTACGTGATGTCGCAATCCACATCCATATACCTTTCCAAAAACCTACCCCTTTTGTGGGTATTGACAAGGGTTTCATCGTTGGCATCTCTTTTGACTTGAATTTTATGTTTGGTTTCTTCTTGTCAAATTTATTAATAATCCACCCTAAGATAATAGCACCTGCTATCACACCATAAATTATATACATCATCGTTTATCTCCTTAAGTAATTGGTGAGAGGACTACGCTTTACAGTACGGTAGTTTTAACCTGAAAAACCTCTCATAACGGTAGTTTTGCTCTGAACCTCTCATAAGTAAGTGTACACTATTATTTAGCATCACCGTAGGTATCTGCGATGTCGCCTTCGCTCCACGTCAACAGTTCAGGCCACCATGTCGGGGGCGTACGCATTATCTCCTGCACCATGTCGAGGGTCTCCTGAGCTCGGATCTCAGGAACGACGTAGACGAGTTCATCGTGAACCATTAGCGCCGGGCTCAATTGAGCGACACGTTGTACCTCTAGCGCGTTATCGGCAATGACGCATCTTGCCAAGTGCTGAACTATGTTCTCGTCTATTTTGCCTGCATATATTCTTGCCTTATTTCGATGAGTCGTGCCATACACGAACTCATTTCTTCCAGTAGCGTCGTTAAATTCAGTTCTTAAATTAGGGTATCTGATAATGCCTTTAGGTGTTTGCAATCCTTCGGGTACTGGGTAAACCATACCCCACGGGTCTAGCGCACCACCACTAGCACCTTGTATTATTGTTGATAGTGCCTTATGACATGTTCGCCACCCCATAGTTATTTCGGGGTATGCCCTACGCCATGTATCGACTATGTCTTTTGCCTCGTCCAGGTCTATATCGACGCCACCCATAAGTTTTGCTACTTTCTGGAACGTCGGCGCACCTGCCCCGAATCCAAGTCCCAAGTGAGCGACCTTGCCCACCTGCCGTTGTTCCTTGGTTACGTCGGCGTCGTTCAATTCATATAATGTACTGGCAAAGTCCTTATACAGGTCAGCCTTTTCTCTGTCTTGTTGGAATAACTCCATGCTAGATGGCACTTGCCATAAGAAGTGGTTAACCCTTAGTTCAATACCCGATAGATCTGCGACTACGACCTTATATCCTTTAGGCGCAATCAAAGATTTTCGTAGTGCGTCTGATGGTTTAGGTTTATACGGATTTACTCGTGGTAAATTTTGGGGATTATATGCCCAACCCGACCAACGCCCTGTGGTGTCGGCTCCGTAGTATTTAAGTGGAATAGGAACTTTTCGTCGTGGGTGTGCTTCCGCTGCAGCGAGGAACGACGCTATACGAGTTTGTA
>Ga0208299_1000786_pt1 | contig 27000 bp, 39 predicted proteins | sample 15_taG_FD_184089 | JGI IMG/M metagenome (GOLD analysis project Ga0208299, IMG submission 184089) | Marine viral communities from the Subarctic Pacific Ocean - 15_ETSP_OMZ_AT15312 metaG (SPAdes) (version 2) | ecosystem: Environmental > Aquatic > Marine > Oceanic | place: Pacific Ocean | collected...
TTATCACCCACAGTCAACTGGGCTATCACTATCGGTGCTGGGGGCGCAGCCCCAAGCGACGGGGTGAACGGCGGGGCCGGTGGGTCTTCGTCGTTCTTCTCGGCTACTGCCGTCGGCGGTGGTGGCGGAGGATCGGAAGCGGTTGGAACCAACGGGGCTTGCGGTGGTGGGGGTGGCGTACCCAACCATAACGGCGGCGGCACTACCCGCTCTGGTGGTACCGGCGGCAACGGCTATGGCTCTAACCCGAACTCAGCAGGTGGCGGTGGAGGCGGCTATGCGCCAGACAACGGTGCCAATGGTACTGGTAGTGGTGCTGGAGATGGCGGTGACGGGTTGGGCAACGACTACCGGACGGGTTCGACGGTGTATTACGCCGGGGGTGGTGGAGGCGGCTCTGGAGTCTCCGGGGGGAGTGCCGGATCGGGTGGCTCTGGCGGGGGCGGTACCGGAGCGCAGGGCAACGCCGTCGATGGCACCAACGGAACAGCCAACAGCGGTGGTGGCGGTGGCGGTTCCTCAAACTATGTCTTGGATCTTTACACGGGCGGTAGCGGGGTCGCTGTAATCCGCTACACCATCTAAGGGGGACTGATGGCTCACTTTGCACAGGTTCGTGACGATACTGGAGAAGTTCTCCGCGTTATCGTCATCGCCAACGACGAAATCGTTGACGGTGACGGTGTGGAATCCGAAGTGATGGGCGTGGCCCGATGCGAGGAACATGCGGCCCTTGAACATCCCGATGTTGGCCCCGACTATGCGGGGGCAACTTCGTGGGTTCAGACCTCGTATAACCACAACATTCGGAAGAACTATGCCTACATCGGGGGAACCTACGACCCAGTAAACGATCTGTTCCACGCTCCCCAGCCCTACCCGTCATGGGTGTTGGATCTGGACACGGGCCAATGGGAGGCACCGACCCCAAGGCCCGATAGTGAGAAGTTCTACTACTGGGATGAAGACACGACCTCATGGGTAGAGGTTCAGGAGTGAACTCTCCCACCGACATTCGACAGGTAAAGATCCCGACCATAGCGGTCGGGTTGATCTTGTCTGTGGCGGTGATTGCTGGAACGATTACTTGGTCTTCTGCCCGCACGGTGGCCCGCATTGACCGTCTGGAGGAATCAGTTGAAGCAATCGAAGATTCGATGGATATGCATGCTTACGCGCGAGTGGAAGATGTTTCGGAAGACATTCGGGATTTAGAGACACGGCTGGTTGCGATGGAGGAACTGTGCAACCGCGTCGACACTATGGAGGAACTACTGGCAGGGGTTGCCTCCTCTGTAAGCGCCTTGTTGATGGAGGCGGAGCAGGACTGGTGGCCTGATGACGGTTGAATACAAGCCGACGCACAAGTTTTTGGGACAGAACGCCCGCTCTATTGAGTACGAACTTCGCAAAATCCAAGAAAAGTTGAACGACTTAGAGACGCGTGTGGCGGCTCTGGAGTCACCATAGGAGCAGCATGGGTATCCGCAGATCAGCAGCAGAATACGGTTCAAGCGTCGGAGACGAAGCACTTGCCGTATCAAGCACGGCGGTGGCTTTGGCTTCGGTTCCTGCCACGGCGATAGCCGCAATGATAACGAACGGCGCTGAGCCGGTTCGGGTCAGGTGGGGGACACCAACCGCCAGCGTCGGCCACTACATCAACCCGTACAGCGTCTTGGACTTGTATCAGGACGATCTGACGGACGTGAAGTTCATTCGGGTGTCGTCTGATAGCACGATCCATGTCACCTACTTCGGCTAGGAGCAACGATGCCTTCAAGGATTACGCAGCGCATAGATCAGGTTCCTACCGGGGACATTACTGCTGTCACGACGCCCTCAAACGGCGGTTTGTCCGGGGGTGGGACGAGTGGCGCTATTGCCCTTACTGTGGACGGGAGCAATCTAACGGCCCTTGGGGCGACGATAGCAACCACCGATTATCTAATAATGTACGATACCGACGGCACCGCTACCAAGAAGGTCTTGGTTTCTAACACCGTCGGGGTTTGGGCGTAGCATCATGGCAGGTTTCTCAGACAGAGATCACGAAAGCCTTGGCATGGACCGGGAAGCACTGATTCGGCGCCTCATGTCGAACGTAACTGGAAATCCGGCTGCCCGGGGCATGGTTCCCACTTCTGGTGGGAACATGACTCCGATGCGTCAGTTGCCTCCGGGGTCGTTCAATCCGGCGAGTCCCGCCGGGATTGAACGTCAAGCATTTACGGGGCGGTCCCCGTTCGCTGGTGGTCAGCCGCACCCGGCGATGGCACAGTTTCTTCATGCGGCGATGGCGGCACGGGCAATGAACCAGTCGAATCCGGGTGCCGGTCCATCTTACGGGGGGTCGCATCCGATGAATCCGATGGGTGAAGGAAACGTCAATGCTGGTGGGTTGCTGACTGGGGATGCTAGTAAGCAGAAGAACCCGTTGCAGCAGGTCGGGAGCGCCATCAAGGCGCTGGTTTCCTTCTTGATCGAACAGTAGTTCGATGGCGGTCCAGTACGATCTTGACCCGCCGTCGCTCCCGAACATTCTGTCGGGAACGTATGGGCGCACTGGAGCCGGTTACGGCTTGGGGGCGGACACGGGGGGTCGCACGGCTCAACTTGTTCGCGACTTGGCGGGCATCCAGTATCAGCGCGAGTCGACTGGGCAGCAGTACGGGTGGGGCGACTTGGTTCGGCAACGTAATGTTGCCGATCAGCGTCGCGCTGTTCCGGGGGCTTTCAATCGTCGGGGCATGTTGGATTCCGGTTTGTATCAGCGGGGGATGCGCCGTAGTTATGAGGCGGAGTTGATGGAGCAGGCGATGATGGAGCAGGCGATGTCTGCCCAGATGGGGTCTTTGGGGCAGCAGCAGATCGGCGTTGAGGGCGGCTATGCGTATGGGGCGGGTCAGGCTGCGTTGGCGGATGCTCAGCGCCGCATTTTGGCTAATCAGATCAGGGATGCTTTCTGATGGGCCTGTACGGATGGGACGACCCAAACAACATACGAACCCCTGCGGAGGGCCAGTTCACGGGTTACAACCCGGCGCCGTGGGAGTGGGATCCAGCGACGTCCCGGCAACCGATGTCGGATCTGGACACGCGCATCTCCGACCTCAACCGGATCTACGGTGACTACGGGTCAGCCCTGACTGGCGCACAACCCGACTACAACCAGTTCCGGCAGGGAATCAACCAGTTTTACGGGCAGCCCTCTGCGTTCTCATCTTCCGGTCCGGGCGGTGGGTGGTCGTCGCAGGCTGCTACCGGGCAGTATCTTCCGATTGAGCAGGCGTTGGCAAACGCCAACCAGTTCTACGGCGACCAGCAGACCCGGTACAACACTTTCCTTGGGGATCAGCAGACCCGGTATGAGGGTCTAGCCAACCAGTTCCTTGGGATGGCGCAGGGGCACGCCGACCCGGATACAGGTGAATGGATTCCCGGCTTCTACGACACGCAGTATGCGAACGCTATGGGGGGCGCCAACACTCTGTATGACTTGGGGATGGGAGTCATGGGGGACGACGGGACGCGTACGGGCGGCTTCTTCGCCGACCAGTATGCGGGCGCTTTAGGAAACGCTGATGCTCTGCGCGGGTTGGCGCAGGGGTACACCGACCCGGCGACGGGCGAGTGGGTTACCGGTTTCTACGACAACCAGTACAACACGGATATGGCGTTGAACGAGTCGTTGTATGGCGCTTCCACGTACGACGAAGATTTGGGCCAGTGGACTGGAGGGGCTGCCAAGTCTCTGGCTAACACCATGTACGACGCTTCGACGTCGTTCGCTAGCAGCATCTACGATCTGGCGGGCGGTGCGTTCGATGACACCGGTACCCGCATGGGGGGTTTCTACCAAGATCAGTCGGCGAAGGCGGTTTCCTCCGCTAATGCTGCTTACAACGCCGCTGCCGCTGAGTTGGTGACGACGAACGAGACTCAGCCAGTTCTGGATGAGTCCGGTCAGCCCGTCTTGGACGAAGCCGGTGAACCCGTCACAGAGGAGATCGTTTCCTATCAGGGCGGACACTACAATGTGCAGGAGGCGGAGCAGATTCGCCGTGCCAACATGGCGCAGGCTCAGGCGGTGGCGCAGGCTGCGGCAGTCCGTGCCCAGCAGGTACAGAATGCGACAAAACTGTACAACAATGCGAAAGAGTTCTTCAGCACTGAGAAGGATGCTGCGTTGGGGATGTTGGCGGCGATGGAGGGTGTGCAGGTCGCACCGGATGCTTCACCGGAGGAGATCGCTGCTGCTACGGGGGCGCGTGGACGGTACGCGCAACAGTTCAGTTTCTTCGGGGAGCAGGAGCAGCGTGGTATTGCGGAGTTGGCCCGTCAGATCGGTGTCATAAACGCTGAGAATGTGCGCCGGTCGGGGCGTGTGCAAACGTATGAGGATCTCATGCGGGGCCGTATTTCGGAGCAGGAGCAGGCTCTGTTGGAACGCATCGGTGCGTTGCAGTCTGCTGCAAGCACCGAAATGGGTGCGGTAACCGCTGCGGAAACGCAGCGTCTCGCCGACCTACGTTCAGGTTACGGCGGGGACGTTGCGTCGGCTGTGGCTGCACTTCAGGCACAGGGGATCGACCCGACTGAGTTGCAGGCCATGACTGCCCAGACGGGCGCCCTGTTGGGCGCCCAAGAAGCATCGCAGTTGGCGATGTTGGAACGCCTCCAGAGGGCGGAAACGATGCTGGGTTCGGAGCAGCAGTTGGCTGCCCGTTCGATGGCTGGGGATGCAAGGTTGGCTTTGGAGAACCAGTTGTTCTCCACGCGGGCCGGGATCGAAGAAGACATTTACGGTCGGTTGGAGGGTGTGGAGCGCCAGAAGTTTGGTGTCGGTGAGGGGGCGCGTGGCGGACAGTTTCAGGCGGGGCAAACCTTGTCGGGGGCGTTGGACGAGTTGGGTCGTGAAGCGTACGGATATGGGGCGCAGGCACGGGCAGGCGAGTTCGGCGCACGGCAGGACATGCAGGGTTCGTTGGGGGCGGCGGCTATTGGTGAGAGCGAACGGGTGTTTGATGCCGGTCAGCGGCAGGCGGCGACTATTGGTGCGGCGCAGGATGCGGCACGGACGGGGATCTTCCAGTCGGGGCAGCAGCAGTCGGCGGCTATTGCCCAAGCGAATGCGATGCGGGATGCCGGGTTGTTCAACGCTGAGAATGCGTATCTGACGGCGATGAATCAGGCTCTGTTGAATCAGATGCAGGGCACGACGCAGGCGCAGATGTCGTACGATCAGATGCTGGCGAACGCTGTGAATGCTCGGACTTTGGGCGACTTCCAGTCGGATGTCGCCCATCAGGGGAGTGTGGCTGATGCGTTGGCTGCGTTGGAGCAGAGCGGCTACCAGTCGGACATGTGGCTGGGGCAGCAGGGGTTGGATGCTGCGTCGACGCGGAATCTGGGTGAGTTCAATGCCACGAATGCCTACTACCAGTCGATGTTCGACGCTATGGAGCAGGCGCAGACAGGTCGGTTCTCTGCTGGTGAGACGGCAGCGACAGGACAGTTCAATGCTCAGCAGCAGGCTGATGCGGATGAGCGTGCGGTGGGGGCCAACCAGTTTGATTCGATGATGCAGTTGGCTATGCAGGAGGCAACGGGGGGTGCCGGGTTGCAGGGCGATCTGGCGCAGATGGGGTTGACGCGGGATCTGGGGTTGATGGACGTGCGACAGCAGGCGGCTGAGGCGACGGCTGCTGCGGAGCAGGCGGCTGCGGCTGGTTTGGATGTGATGCAGTCGTGGTTCGCTCCGGGGTCGCATACTGAGATGGCGTTGTACGCAATGGGGTACACACCGGAGTCGATTGCCGGGTTCGACAATACGACGTTGCGGGCAATCGTTGACGACTACAACAATCAGGTCGCCTATCAGCAGGGTCACGTGCAGACGCAACTGCCGTGGGATCAGAACACGTGGTACAACGAGGAGACGGGTGACTTCCGGGTCGGCGATGACTTCCAGCAGCAACTCGCTGGAGCGAGTCAAGCCGGTGGAATAGGGCTTCAGGATTATGCGGCGAGTTTGGGCTTCTCCCCGTGGCAGGATTCGATCACCTACTCCAACGCCGACTTCGCTAGAGGCGACTTGGTGGGATCGTTCGGCTACCAGCAGGAGCCGCCGTCGTGGGAGGCGTTTGACCAGACAACCGGTGTCGGGTTCCCCCTTGGCACCATCGGCATGCAGGGACCGACACTAGAAAACCTCAACGCCTTGAAGCAGTACGGCGCCTTGCAGGGGTACCCGTATCCCACCGGAGAGATGGTGGCGGCTGACCCCGCCGTTGTTTCTAAGTGGTATCAAGATGTGATAGCACTTTCTATGGGGCAGCCGGTAGCGCCGTAATGGGTGGCTTTGGCGGCATGGGGCGTAACGCCATGCTGGAAGCAATCAGGATGGGAGGAGGGGGGCGCACCATGATGGGTGGCGCACCCCCCGCATTAGGGGGGACCGGCGTTGTCAGGACTGGCGGTCCCCGACCGACCCCACAGGAGACTCCGGGTTGGATGAAAGCCGCCGACTGGTTCTTCGACACCCCCGCCGGGAAGGCGTTGAAGTTGTTGGCGATGCCCGGGTCCAGTATCCCGTCGCGGATCGACACGGCCATAGAGAACATACAAGCGCAAGAGTCGGTTCCCCGCGCAATCCTGTCTGGCATAGGGGCAGCCCCCAGTATCGCGACCTTTGGCGCTATTCCTGCTTTGGGGCCGGGGCAGAACGTGTTCCAACCGGCACGCGAAGGCCAAGAATCCACTTGGGAGAAAACGAAACGCCTGTACGGGTGGGGGGAGTTCCTGAACGACAACGACCCGACCGGCTTCTTTCAGGAGCATGACTGGTCACGGCGGATCGTCGGCTTCATCGGAGATGTCGCCTTCGATCCGGTCACCTATGTGACACTGGGGTCGGGTGCGTTGGCGAACAGGACGTCGGCACAGATTTCACGCGAGTTGACGGCGGCATCGTTGAGGGCTGGTGCGACGACGAAGACGGGGAAGATGCTGGCGAATGCGTCCAAGCGGGTATCGAAGAGCCATTCCAAGACGGCGGCGGGCCGTGAAGCGTTGGAACATTTGGGGTACGACTTTGGTTTGGGAATGTCGATTCCCGGCACCGGTCGCGTCGGGCGTGCGTTGCGGATGGACAAGGCGATGGACAAGTTGACGGGCGGCGCTGTAACACGAATGAGGATCGACCAGTTGGGTCATTCCCAACGGGTCGGAACGTGGTTGCAGGGACAGTTCGTGAACACTCCCCTTCCCGGCCCGGGGAAGCAGGGGGGGTCGTTTACGAAGTGGTTTGAGCAGGCTGTGCGGGCTGGCAAGCAGAAGGGGAACCGCATGGTCGATGACTATGCGGATGCGGTTGCTCCTCGTGTTAGACGTATCGACCCGCGGGCGACGCGTGAGTCGGTTCGGGCTGCCCGGGAAGCAGGACGTGAGGTCGATTTGTCGATGTTTGGCTCTTCGCCTGCGATGGGTCATTGGGGGGACGACGTTATTGTCCGGACCGATCCGCTACCGCGAGGGACCAGTCGGTATCCGGGGGAGACGGGGACGCCGAATCCGGTGGCGTGGGTTTCTGGTCCGGTTAGGCGGGCCGTTGATGCTGATGAGCCGTTGGTCAACATGCTGGATTTGATCGACTGGTCGCCCCGGTTGCGTGGCACCGGGGCTGCGACGTTGGGTGACGAACCGCTGGCGCAGATGACTCGCGCTTCGATTCAGGCCGGGGGTACCCCTGCGGACGTCCAGTCGTTACGTCGACTGGTTGCGTCTACTAAGAACATGCGTGTCGGCTTCCAGTTGGTGGGTAGGCATACCGACATGATTGCTTCGCTTCCGGGGAGGGCAGTCGGAAGTTACTTGTCGCACTTCCACAAGTCGCAGGTGGGCCGCTGGTTTGTGCAGTCCTTTGATCGGGAACGCAAGATAACCGATCTGATGCGATCTTCTGATCCCGCGGTGCAGCATCTGGGGCAGTCGATCAAGCAGGCTGATGCCCGTGGGTTTCGTTGGAACAGCCAGTACGGATCGTTTGCTGAAACAAAGAAACGCAAACTTGTCGACATCTTGAACAACCACGATCTGGACCCGGTGGAAGTCCGGATGGCGATGGAGGAGCAGTGGCGTTACGCCGACGGCTCCCTGAACCCGAACATTCAGGCTGATGCCCCCGGCGTGTTCAACGCTGGAGAAGACGTTCACAAACAACTCCTAGAGTTGTTTCCCGGGATGAAGAGGGAGTGGGAACAGATAACGAAAGGGACGATCAGAACAGATCTTGGCGACGAACTGTACGTGACCCGCGTGCCGTCCGAATACGGCCACGAGTTGTTGGCATTGGACCGGGAGATCGTCGCTGAGATAACTAGGACTCCGGGTACACGCGGGATGGCGGACACCACCAGTGCGATCAGTGCTGCCGGTGAGGCCGACAAGGCTGCTGTACGTGGAACCGCTGGAGCGATGAGGGCACGCGAATACCGGGTTGGTGAACGCATCTGGTCGCAAGAACTGGTGGAGCCGGGTGCAGCGTTGGTGTACACGGTTCGCACGGGGGCCGACAAAGGCACCCGAACCGTGCTGCGTTCAAGGGCGCCGTCGGTGACGAGGCAGATGGAGTTGCTGGGCGAACACGGGGTGAGCATCGGCGACATCAAACCGCCGTCAGGAGCGTGGAAACCGCTCTTTGAGAAGAGCATCACTGAGGTGTTTGATTCGTACACGGCGATGATGTCGCGGGAGATTCACTGGGCCGGGATTGAAGAATGGTTGCAGAACGCCGGAATCATGTTGACCGGCGACCAGCGCAACAAGATCAAGAAGTTGGCTTCCGTTCAGAAACAGGTTGCCGCCTTGCGTAAAGCGGAAGCAGAGGCGACGACTTCTGCTCGCAACCGCATGAATGCCGCTCAACGTGGCGTATCGGCAGCAGAGCAGTTGACGGAGCCGTTGACCGACACGTTGTCGACAGCCATCGGCCCCCAGTATGCACGGGCACGGGCGCAACGGTTGGCCGCATCGGCTGATGGTTCCGTGCGTGTGGAAGACATGACGTTGGACGACTTGCTGGCTGAGGCTTCCAGTCTGCGCGCAACCATCGACGGTTTGTCCGACGAAATGATAACGGCCTTGACGGGTGTGGACAATGCGACGCTCGCGGCGCGGGCTAAGCGGGTGCGTACAACGACTCAGGTCCGTAACCACGCCGAGGACTTGATGACTACGTCCGCCGCCGTCGTGGAGACGCGTCGGATGGTGGCTCACCTGAAGCGGGTGGCGAATCGTCTTACGCAGTTGGAGACGATTGGGGCGGTGGAGCGCCGGTTGGGGAAGACGTTCGTTGAGGGCAGCCGGGTGGTGAAGCAGACGTTGACCGACGACGCCGGTCGCGTCATCGGTCACGAGTGGGCTACTCCTCGTGGCGATTACATTGCCACGAAGGAGCGCGGCAAGTGGATTGTTCGCTTGGATGGGGAGTCGGTGGGAAGCGCCCCGAATCTGAAGAGGGTCGATGAGTTGGTGCGTTCCGATCTGGGTCGCCTGCCGATGGATCGTCCAGTGCCTCCGACGCCTCGCCCGGGTCGTGGTCGGCGTCCTGAGCGCAACCTGACGTTTGGGCAGCATCGTGCCGAAGCGGAGAAGTTCATCAAGGATCGGGTTCTCGCTCCGCACCAGTCTCCTTTGGCGCAGTTGTCGAATCAGGCCCGGGTTCAGGTGCTGTTTGACGAGTTGGAGCAGTCTCTGGATTACTTGGACGAGATCGCAGAGATGGCACCGAAGAAACTCACAGAGTTGGGGATGGAAGATTCTTCGGTTTTCGCTTTGCAGAAGTTGATAGCCGGGTTGAGGGGTGAGCGGTTGGGTGCTGATGTTCCTGCTTCGATCCGGGGCTATCTGGACGAGGTGAACACGGTTCGGAGGTTGGAGGGGGAACTGGATCTTGCTGATCTCATGCCGTATCGGCATGAGGATGGCATTGCGAACATGAAGATGGAGGCTTCCGGGGATGGGGGCATGGGGGAGGCTTACTGGGCGGGTAAGCCGGAAGAGGTGTTGTCGACGGATAAGGCGGGGAGGGAGATGGACCGCCTGATCGCTGAGACGACGGAAGACGTTATCGCTGCCCAGTCTCGTAACCCGTTGGTGAGCGGTAGTCCGCTCGCGGGGGGACGTCGGGGTACGGGGGTTGATGACCTCCAGCAGGGGCCATTGAGGATCCCGCTTCCGGAGGAGGCCGACATGACAGTCGACCTGCTGACGTACGCAGTGGAGGACTTGAAAGCAGCGGCTGGTTTGTTGGCTCGCTCAAATCAGAGGGCTGCGGGAGAGGTTGCCCCGTTTGGTGGGCGTGGCGCTGGCGGGTTGTTCTTTCCGCATGATCCCGACTGGGTTCCTCGCCGTGTGTACACGTCGAAGAAGCCGTTGACATCGGAAGACGTTGCGTTGCCGGTCACACCGGCGGGGCGACGTCCCCGGATAATGGACCCGGAAGCGGAAGGGGTCGCAGGGAGGATGGCTCAACGGCGGTTGGCGGGCGAGTTGCCCCTCACCACGAGGCAGGCAACCGCCTACGACAACATCAACATGGCGGAAGCAGCGATCCTACAGGCTCGCCGTTTGCGGGCTGAGGCGAAACTGATGGAGGAAGGCGTTTCCGAACTGACCGACATCCAAGACATCTTGGGGTCGCTGAAGAACCGGCACCAGTACCCGGGGGGTTCTGTTACGGGCGACGAGATGCTGTTCAAGTTGTTCTATCAGGGGGCACAGGAGTTCGGACCGAACTCGTACATCGCAGGTCATGTCGATCCGGTTCTACAGGCCGCACGCCGTGGAACCGCTGGGGAGGAAATGCTGTCTACAGCGTTTCGTCCCGGCAGCCCTCTTGGGCGTGAAATGACCATCATCCTGTCGGATCTGGTGCGGTTGTCAACCCCGGGCGACATGAACGCAGCGATGCGTTATGTCAGCCATTTCGTCAACTATGTGAAGGCTGCGAGCATTGCTCGCCCGTCGTTCTTCCAACGCAACATGCTGGGGGGTGCGTTCAACAACTTCTTGGCGGGGGTGGAGATGGGGAACACGACGAAGTTTATCTTCATGCGCCGTGCGGCGATGAAGGCCGGGTGGCAGGACACGGTGAATGCTTGGAACCAGACGGCAGACGTCCGCGGGTTGCAGAGGTTGGACGATACGTCGTGGAAGATGTTCGACAAGCGCAGGCCGATTGAGATGAAAGAGGACGCCGTTCGCCGTGGTGCGGCAAAGTTGGCGGACTCCGGTAAGGGCGGCAGGTTCGGCGGCGTGGCGTGGAGCAAGTACGACATAATGACGTTCGCCGACGTTTACGACGCGAACCTCATTGGGGCTGGGCAGGCTGGGGCTGAGGTGTCTCGTAGCGCCCGGTTGGGCGGCATGGTGGACCGCAAGTATGGCGGTCAGATGTTCTTGAATCCGTTCCGTTCCGACTTCGTGTGGTACGACGCTATTCGTCAACGCAACATGGAGATTGAGGAGATTCTGCGTGGCTCGTTGGCGTTCGACACGTTGTCGTCGAAGGGCGGCAGTTTGGAAGATGCTGCGGCCCGGGTGATCCGCTACCACTTCAACTATGACCGGCAGGCTCAGACTGCTACGGAGGCTGCGATCAGGCAGCACGTCGTTCCCTTCTACGTGTGGTCGCGTAACTCCATTCCGTTGATGGCACAGGAGGTGGGGCGGCAGCCCCGCAAGTTCTTGACGTACTTCCGTGCGCGGGAAAACTTGCAGCATGGAACGCAGGGTGATCGGAACACCCCGGAGTGGTACGGCCATCAAATGGGTATCCGGTTGCCGATCAAGTGGAAGGGCAATCAGGTCTTTGCGTTTCCCGACATGCCGTTCATGGACGTCTTCGATCTGGCAAACGCCGCTACTGGGGTCGGTCAAGAAGGGTCGTCACCGATGATCGACGCTCCGCTGAATGTCGCCAAGCACTTTGGGACGATGGTGGGGCCACAACTCCGCGTTCCCTTAGAGTTGATTTTGGGACGACAGTTCTTCGCTGACATGCCTATCTCCACAGACCCGAAACCGCTGCCGAAAGTCTTGGACATCCCGATCATCAGGGATGCGTTGCGAGCGATACCGTACGGGGTGAGGAAGAACAAAGACGGGCAGTACATGATTCCCGACAACGCTCTGTACGCCCTCCAGAACGCCATCCCCATTGTCGGTCAGACACGGCGCCTCCTTCCCCGCGAAGAGGGAATGCAGGACCGTCTGGGTGCCGCATTGACTTCTTGGCTGCTGCCGATGTCGTTGCGCCAGTTGTCGACCCGGGAGCGGTTGTCTGCTCAGCGTCAGCGCGAGCGTAAACTAGGCATTGAACGCAGGACGGAACGGCTGTTGGAGGAGGGGTATTAGGTCTGCTGCACGGTGCAGCAGAGACGATCATGGATTATGTGACGAGAGAACGGTGGGGGGCTAGGACGCCTACTAAGGGGTGGACGTGGCTTCGTCCGTCCCGGGTGGAAGGCGTTGTGGTTCATCACAGCGGTGTAAAGGATGGTTCTACGGGGGCTGCGGCGGTGCAAGCCTTTGAGCGTCACCACATGACCACCCGTGGGTGGTCATCTATTGCGTACAACTGGCTGGTTGACGTCGATGGCACCATTTACGAGGGGAGGAAGAACGGTGCTGTGGGTGGCGCTACGAAGAACTGGAACTTCAAGACGGAATCGGTGTGTTACATCGGGGACGGCGATGAGGCGTTGTCGGCGCAGGCAATCAACGGGTTGAAGTCCGTCATCGACTATCTACAGGTGAAGTATGGTGGCACCTTGTGGGTGAAGGCACACAGGGATTTCGCTTCTACGAGTTGCCCGGGGACTTTGTTGCACGAATGGGTGAGTACCGGGACTCCTGCTGCTGTGGTGCCGGGAGGCGTCGCACCTCCGGTGGATTGGGGGGAGTTGATCCGCTACTTCTACCTCGTGGGGAAGCAGTTGCTGATGTACCCGTTGAAGAGGGGAGCGCGGGGGTCTGTCGTGAGGTTGGTGCAGGAGGCTCTGAACCGGAAGGGGTTTGAGGCTGGGCACGTTGACGGCGTGTTTGGTTGGAGGACGAAGCGTGCGGTGCGCGAGTTTCAGCGCAGTCGGGGGTTTCTGAAAGCAAACGGGGTTGTTTCCAAGAAGACTTGGGACGCTCTCTTCTTAGGGTAGGAGGTACTTTCCATGCCCAAAGGTACAGGTTACGGAACATCAGCGGTTAGGCAGTTGGCGAAAAACGCTGCCGCCTATCTTCGCAACACGAACTTGGGGAACGCCGCCTTTGGTGGCCGTCCCTTTGGCAAGTGATGGGCGGAAAGGGACGCAAGCGTCCCAAGCCACGGTACTGACATGCCGTTGCGGCGAGGCATGTCTGATAAGGTCGTGTCTCAGAACATCGGCAAGTTGATCGCTGAGGGTTATCCCCAGAAACAGGCAGCGGCTATCGCTCTGAAGAGGGCTGGTCGTTCCAAGGAGAAGCGACCATGAATCCACATTTTGTAGACAAGGTTGAAAGAGCAGCCGCTACCTTTGCTCAGGCGTTCCTGAGCGTGTTTATTATCTCTGACGTTTCCACGGCTAAGGCCGCGTTTATTTCTGCCGGTGCTGCCGTTCTCGCTTTGGTCAAAGCGTGGGCCAAAGAGGTGCTGGACAGCCGCGCAAGGTAATGACAACGGAGTGGGATGCTTTTCTTGCCGCACATGGTGAGGACATCACCTCAACGGTTCGGGAGTCGTTCTCACAGAACAGCCACCTGTTCGACATCAACGACGGCACCCACGCTGCATGGCACGACAACCAACTGGGGCTTCTCGTGGTGTTCACCGAAGACGAGGCTGAACACTTGGCTTCAGAGTCGTGGCGGTTGAAGGAAGGCTTCGCGACGATGCCCGCTTTCCGCGAGTTCCTTGGCCGAATGATTGAAGACCTGACCAGTCGGGCGGTGGAAAGCCGGTTCGGCGAAGAACCTATTTAGGGTCGACGCGGAACGCTTCCAGCAGTATCCGTTTTCCCTCGTCGCGGCGACGAGCAACGGTGGTCTTGGGTATCCCGGTGTAGTACTCCACCTCGCGCAGCGACATGGACTGGCTGTAAATGAGTTGGACGACTAGGGCGCAGTCTTCCGTCATTGACGCCAATGCGTCATTGACGGCGTTGTTCAACGAATACCGGTACGCCCATTGTGTGTCGTCAAGGATGACCTGATTATGTTCCCGGTTTTCAGCATCTTCCCTGACTTCTTCACCGGGCGCTGCGCGCAGTAAGGCGTCCCACTCGTTGTCGGGCAGCCCAGCGTGTGACAGGGCATTCTCAGCCCCTACCGGCGCGTGGAGACGCCAGTTCGACGGGTCAACCGGGATTACTTTGCGGGGCATGACTGGGGGGAGATAGGAACTGTTCCCCAATAACCCGCGTGTTCTCCGGGTCGTAATGCGACGGATCACCCTTCTCCCATGCTTCGTCATGGTCGATCCATCCAAGTATTTCAACGGAGCGAAACTCAGGGTCAACAGGGCGCACCACCCACAGCACCAGTGCCTGATCCAACTGACGGCGCCGCACGGCAGCGTTGGTGCTGGTCCGCACCCGGCGCACCTCTATGTTGTGGCCGACGTCGGGGAGATGCTTGTGAGTTTTGTGATCCGACTTGTGCCAGACGTGTCCCGACCAGTACTGGTTCGTGATCTTGGCGACGGCGAGTTCGCCGACACAGGCGGCGACCTGCGCCGTCCGGTTGTCTTCCATTCGTTTCTTGTCGTAGTGGGCGGCATCGCGTTTGCCCCAGTTCTCAATGAATCGGCGCGCTCCGACGTGGGATGCCCACTCGTATTCCCAAGGCTCTAGTTCTACGAGGATCATGTGGTGGCTCCTGTCATAGTTTTGTTGCCTCCACATGGTAGACCATTCGGTCATCGGGATAGGCAATCCCGGTCAAACCGTCAAGCGTGGCTTTGATCGCATTGTCGACGTCGAACGTCAGTGACGTCTTGGCGTTCGGCATCTCTTCTATTTCTATGGTCTGGCACTCTTTGTGGTAGGCGATCTTGACTAGAACCGGCCCCTCAAACATCGGCCCGTCGTACGCGTCGGCAACGGTTTTCTCGTAGGCGAGGGTGTCGGCGGGGGTGTAGACCTTTCCGCGTCGTGTCATCCGGGGGCGCTTCTTTGGGCGCGGGCGACCTTCCACGATGAATCCGTAGGATTGGGTCATCGTTTGCTCCTTGACGATTCGTATGCCTTCTCCGCCAATCTGCGAAGTTGCATCTCCTGATCGGGGCGCCCAGAGAACTTCTGGGTGTGGGTGTTGTCGACGTCTATGAGCCACACCACTGTGGTGTCCAAGGGGTGGCCGTCGCTCGCTGCGGTACCGGCGAAGTGGAACAGCCATCCGTGGCGTCCGTGGCCTCGTCCTTGGTTGGGTGTGAACACGTTGGCAGGTGGTCCCCCCTCGTACATGTCCTTCAGGATGCCCCACATGCGCCCGTCGGTGCGTTGACGTTTTGTCGGGCGGGGGGCAGGTTTCGGTTCAGACTTCAGCAGAGAGGCTGCCTTGATGTCCGCTATTTTGGCGCGGTTCGCGTTGGCGTCATGCAGGAACTGTTCCAAGTGGAGGGGCTGACCGTCTTCGTCAAGGATGACTTGACGGTCGTATCGTTTACGCGCTCCCCAGTAGGGAAGGCGCACGAAGTTGCCGGGTGGGCCTTGGAGGTGTTCGCTCTTTGGGAATGGCGAGTCCGTGGGTACGTCGGCTATTTCTTCCGCTGCTTGGAGGCAGCGTCGCATGTCGGCGGTGGGGCACCAAGTGTCGGCGAAGACCCAGATGTGAGCGCCTCCGGAGCGTGTCCGTTCGATCCACGACGGGACGTTTTGGGCTGCGAGTATGGCGTGGATGTTGTATGCGTAGTCGGCTACCTCGTCTTCGGTTCCCTGTCCGGCATGGTCGTCACCGGAGGCGTCGATGTCGATGCACCCCCAAGCGCAAACCCACAGGTCTTTCTGCATGTCGGGGTACCGCCGGTTGTCGTCCCAGCCGCGTGGCCCGACGTGTTTGTTCGTCGGGTCGTAGACCATCGGGTAGATCCCAAGCGCCAGTTCTCCGACGAGGTGGCGTCGGAAATGGTTGGGGGTCAGGTCTTCCCAGACGGCGTGCGGGTTGTCTCCGGATTCTCCCCATGCGTGGGGGAATCCGTGGAAGGTCATCTGGAACCACGCCGTTAGGTCACTCATCGTCTGGCAACACCTGTTGAGTCCACAACTCCTGCCACGGGTCCACGAGGGTTCCCGCTTCGGTGATTTCCATAGTGAGGTTCACCTTGCGCCCGTCGAACCGCTTGTTCTTGACGAGGGCTACACCGAACGTCGACTCCAACTGTTCTCGCTCTTCGTGATCCAAGCCGGGTTCTTCGTGGGGACGCCACACCGTAATCATAAAGTGTGCGAGGTCTTCACCGCCGTATCGTCCCGATTCGATCCCCAGAGCAGACCCGCGTGACGCTGCTCCACGGGAGGCTTGGTGGACGACGATGGTCGCCGCATCGTTCTTCATGCCGACGTGTTTCAAGGCAGCGATCTTCGACGGGTCGTCACCCAAGTCGGGGCCGTGGAGTTGGGACGCAAAGTCCCACACGAACACGTCTGGTTTACGCCCGTAGTTCTCTCCGCTCCATGTCCCCAGCATGTGGTCGACCGCCGACACCATGTCGGAGTCTGCCCCACACAGGCGTAACGCCGACTGGTAGCGGGCGATGGTTGCCCGGTCGATGATCCGCAGGTTCCTCAGTTCAGTCTCAGACTGGTGGCGGATCGCTGCGAGGATCTGGTCGTCACCCCGTCGGGCACGTTCGTAAACGTCGCGTGGGTTCAGGTTCAACCGGACGCTCAGGATCTTCGATAGAACCATCAAGTCTGGTTCGTCCGGGGACATCCACATGACGATGGTGTTCGGGTTCTTGGCAACAGCGTTGACGAGAAGGACCGTCTTGCCGGTGTGGGCCTTCCCCGCCACCACCAGCATTTCTCGCGGTTTGATACCGCCGTCCATCGCTTCGTCTATTTCGTGGACGCCAAGGGACCACCGGTTGGAGGTGTCGGTGGCGTCGGTTATGAGTCGTTCGGCTATTTCGCCGCAGGTTGGCAGGTTCGGCGTGACGGGAGTGCGAGCCGACTCCAGTGGGGAGGTACTGGAGTCGGCCCGAACCCGTTGAACGCGAGCCTGAGCCTCTTCGGCGCTCAGTCTCGCTGACATCTACCGCACGTACGCTGGTGGGCGCACGAACGAGTCAGGCAACTTGTCGAAGTCGATGGCGTGGTCTGCATATTCCACCAACGACGGACCCCAGTCGCCTGCCAAGTTCCGCTCCGGTTTCACCTTCGCGTGCGGGTAGGTCTTGGAGTTGATGGGTCGCCCGTTGAGGTTCCCTTCCGACTTCACCGTCTGGTTGCAGTAGAAGTTGGAGTCGCGGGAACCGAACGTGATGCCACTCATCCGCTCGTAGTTGATGGCATTGGTGATCGTCTCAAAGCCATCCTGTCGAACCCACGGGGTCTTGCCTCCCGTGGACTGCCCTGAGCCGCCCGTAGGAGGCACTGGAGGTGTCGCCATAGGGGGTGGTGGGGTAGGCATCACCTGAGTGCCGGGAATGGCCGCTACGACGGCCTGTGCGCCCGCTGCAGCCCAAGTGTTGCCGTTGACGATGGCATGGAGATCACCCCAATGCGCTCGCACGTCTTCGTATCCGAAGGCGCCACTGCTCACCAGAGCAGCCATTACCTGTGCCGTCGCAGAGTTACAGTTCTGCGCGACGATCAAACTGTCTTTATCCATTTGCATCCTCCGATGCTTCTAGTTGCTTTCCCTTACATACGGACCAGCATGGCGCCCATTTCTCTGAACACCACCAGCCCGCATCATTCAGCGGCCAGACCTTCAGGTCTGACTGCTCCACGAGGCGGCAAGCCGCTTCGACCTTCTGCCGCAGGAACTGGAAGTCCTGCGGTCCCCGCTCAATCGTCATGGACGACACCTCACCTTTGGTGCCGTGCATGACGAAGAACGTCATCTGGGGCAAGTCCATTGCCCAGCAATACGCAGTCGATTGGACGTCCCACCGCTGGTACTGCCACTTCTCTTTCGTGTAGTCACGCTTCGGGAACTTCCAGTCCACCACCCCATAGTTCGCATCTATTAGATCAACCTGTCCCGCGAGGGTTACGACACGCTCGTCGTCCTCGTAGAAGACCCGGCTGAAACTCTCCTCCACGCGTCCGGTGGAGTTGAGGTTGGGGTAGACGTTCCGGTACCAACCGTCCAGTTTCGTCTGACCTATCGCCGCCATCTTCCCGACGCTGCCGTAACTGTTCCACCCCTCAATAATCGGAGTGATGGCAGACAGCCCTTGGTCGAATGCTTCGACCAGCACGCTGTAAGTGAAGTCGGTATCGCTCTGGTCTGTCAGGTTCAGCACCTGTTCGACGGCGTGGTGACACGCTGTCCCCAGTGCGGCCCCATCGCCTTCGATGTCACTTACGTCTCCCGCCCAGATCAGGCGGGCTTGCTCTGGACACATGTCCAGTTTCTTCAGATCGGACTGGTGCCACGTGTGGTGCCACCGGCTTCCGTCGAAGTGATGCTTTCTGCTCACGGTTACCTCCCCGTGCTAGGGCTAGCCCCGCCCCCCTCCCGGGGGGCGGGAGCCAGCCTGCTGGCGCGAGCCTAGTCGATTTACAGGCCCGCATGGTGGATACCCCTGCTGCACGGTGCAGCGGGGACGGTGCAGGGTGGGGGAGAAAGGAGAATCCCCCACCCCGCACCTGCTACCCGCTGGCCTCCCCCCGCGTAGGGGGCGGGGTGTGAAAGAAGCCAGCGGGCCGCTCTAGTTGTCCAGCCAAGCCCCCTCTTCTGCCTCCCGGCGTGGCGTGGACAGTTTCTCGTTGCTGTGCCTCAACGTAGATCGAACCCAAGGGTCAGGCCGTCCGGCGTTGCTCTGTAAGTCCATCTCAGCGATGAGCCATCGCAAGATGGCATACTTGGATAGCGAGTCCACCTTTTCGCGCGGGGTGTACATGAGCGCAGTACGTAGCCCCTGATGGAAGTTGGCGGCTTCTTCCCGCGAGAGGATGAAGACGGTCCCTTCCTTATCGTCGCCCCGGATCACGTGTGCCATGTTAGTTGTCCTCCTTGTTGGGGAACTGGATTACATCCCCTTCGCTTTCTTCTTCATCGTCGGCACCTTCGGTGCCCATTACTTCGGAGAAGATCTTGGACTGCTGCTCCATAAAGTCGCCCAGACGCACCCACAGGTCATGGATCATGTCTAGTAGACCTACCCATAAACCGGGCACCACCCGATTGAAGAACATCGCAGTTATTTCTTCTTCGTTTCGCTCCTGATTGTCAGATTCTTCGTCGCTCACTTAGAGCCTCCATTCTTGGATTCTTTCCAGTCGTCTCCGTACCGATACTTCATAAACTCTCCTCTCGTAAGAGTGTCATAGGGCATTTTCAGCACCGGCATTGGGGGGTTCTTACCCCGTTTTCTACGGCGCCGCTCTCTCTCATACTCAGTGTTGGCAATCTTGCATGGATTGCAACGGCAACCCGTCTTGTAACGGGTTGCCTTCCCGTGAGGGACGGTCACAGTCCTAACACGAGTTCCCGTAGTTGAGCGCGCACGACGTCGCGAATCCGGGCATTCAGTTCCTCCGAATCGTCCAGTTTCATAACTGAGATTCCGGATCCGGACCCGTCCCGGTGATGCTCAGCCTTGCGGTCCATAGCCCACCAGACGGCCTGCTCAAACGACTCCCCTAGACCGCAAGGATTGGTGTTCCCGTCGTACTCCCCCAACAACTCCTTGACGCATTCGTTGACGGGATCGCTGATGTGACTGGTCCAGTCCATCTCGCCCGCTATCTCGTCGGCGTCGATCTCAATGTCGACGTCGACACCCCTGTGTATCTCTCCACATACCTGCATGGCTTTTCAACTCCCTTGATTTGTGTAGTGGTACTGTTGTACCCCAACTCCCTCCTGCTGCACCGTGCAGCAAGAGGGAGAAGGGCTACCTCAGACGCTCAGTATGTCCAGCGCCCGTGCCGCAAGGTTCGCCTTGCCGTCGATGGCACGCTCCAAGGCCCGCTCCTCGCGGATGCGGCCCCGCCTGTCCCGGGCGAGGATGCGATGCTGTTCCGCACCCTGCACGGCGTTGTACGCCGACCAGCGGTTCCGACCCCACTCGTCACGCTCCTCACGCCAAGCCGCCCTCAACGCTCCGCGCTCGCGTGCGATGCGGTCCACCTTGATGGTGTGAGGATCATCCTCCTCCGGATCAGGCACCAACTCGTGCACCAACTGGTGGAACATCAAGTCGGTGTACACCTGATCCTTCATCATGCGAGCCATCTCAGCGAACACAGTTGCTCGCTCAATCTGCTCCCGAAGGATCTCAGCGCGCATGTCCAACAGTTGGTCATGCCTCGTGGTGTGCTTGACGGCGATGATCGGCTGTTTGGCGATCAACTGGTTCTGGCAGAACAGCCGATTCATCACGTCGTACACGGCAGTCTTCCACTGACCGTTCAACGAGGACGTCCAGTAGAGCATGGGGTTCAAGACGTCTCCGCCTCCCAAGTCCACCGGCTCACCGATGTTCTGCCCGAATACCAACTTCTCGCCACGCCCAAACACGGTCATAGAAGAAGCAGAGTTGGGAAACAACGCTTCTGCTGTCCGTAGGATTGGCTTGTAGCCGTCGGTACGTGGGTACCTGTGTCCGTGCAGCCCGATTGTCGCACCATTGTCCCTGCGGACAATGAACACGTTCTGGGCACTGCCTTGATTCCGGCCTCTCTCTACCTGCGGGGTGACCAGCAGGCCAGAGTCTGGCTGGATGTACGACGCCTCCGGATAGGAGACGTCAAAGTCCGCACCACGTTCCCGTGCGACGTCCAACAACGACCTTCCGGTCGTTGCGAGATCGCCACCACTAAGGATGTGATGCTCGTGCGGGTCCATGTAACCCGGCTGTTCGATGCTCATGTGGCACCTTTCTGTGAGGAGAACCTCACGTTGTTTATTCCGTTGGGGCACATGCCGCATGCAACACATGCCCCCTTTCCGAGCCTCTTGACGAAACGCTTGGCGCCCCGTCTGTCGGCTTCGGCCTTGCGGGAGTCGCGCTCAGCGTCGGACTCCCATACGATCAAAGGGATCTTCCCGGTCAGTTCCGGGCAACGCGGCCCCTTCCGCTCAGCGGGGAAGTGGGCAGCGACCTGCTTAGTCTCCTGCCACGTGTCGCCACAGAACGCCAACCGCACCCGGTTCCTCTTGTCGAACTGCTTCACCCGCTGTGCAGTAGCGACGTTGTACCTGTCCACGGACAAGTAGATCTGAAAGTTCGGTTGCAACGGAACCTTCCACAACGGAGACGACAACAGCGCCCGCTCCACGTACTCGTGCGCCCTCGTGTAAAGGAAGATCTTCATGTCGGGGTGGTAGGCAGCGACCTGATTCCACGCTCCAAACTCCTCCAGTGAGCGCAGGTCGCCATCCCAGTAGGGGCGGAACCATCGTTCCGCCAAAGGAACGCCTCGCTTCACCATCTCAATCTCCGTGTCCATCACCATCTGGTCGAAACGTGTCACCAGACGGTCGTATTCCACGTCAGTGGTCAAGACGGTGTTGTGGGCTAGTAGTACCTGCACTGCCGGGTAATGCTCCGCTTGCTGTGCGTAGCAGGACTCGCAGAACGGCGTCGTGTGCTTGCATGCCGACGACAGCACCCCGAACGAGTTCAGGACAACCGGCGCTCCTTCCGTGGCAATGCGGCGCTCCCGCCAGTGGATGACTGGCGACAGTTTCCGGTTGCCGCTGCGCTTCAGCGCAACGTCAACCCGTATGGATGGACGTATCTCTACTCTCTGCTCAGTATCGGCCATAGAACTCAGGCTCCTCCTTCATTGCTTGGTATTGCAGGTCGGCATGGTGTTCCGCTGCTGCTTCTTCGTTGCAGCGGTAGCACCCGTCCTCGCAGTATTCGCAGTCTTCTGGTTCGTCTGGTGGTTCATAGAACGAGTCGGGCATATGAAAGTCAGTCATTGTCTTCCTCCTTTACGAGTATGTGGTACTCCAACCAAGCCACGGGCGGGAAGCAGTCCTCCAGCCGATCACTTAGTTGCTCCATCGACTGCGCTGCTTCTTCATTGTCGTGGTGATACCCCCACAAGGTGTCCTCGTGTGAGCGCGCAACTTGGATCTGTATGTCAATCGCAAACCGAATGAAGTCGACTTCTTCCATCGACAGGCAGACGACAGCGGTGTTGTCATCGCTCATAGCGCCTCTCTTTGTTGAAAGAGCAGCCCGTTCGTAGATGCGCTATGGAGAAACGGTCAATGACGTTCTGGAACCTGCGGGACGGCACCGGCCACTGTTCTTCTGGCGTGACCTCTACGCAGAAGTGCTGCTCCAACGCTTCGTCACTGCCACAGTCTGAACAAATCCAGATGGATTCGTCGTCGGGTTCCCGACTCAGCCTGCTCAAAGCGTTGACCTGCGGTGGGTGCATCATCTCCCACTGTCCACAGCGGGGACACAAGCCAAGGTCGGTCATGCCCGTGTATCCCGCACGACCGGCGACAGGCGCTGAACGAAGACTTCCTCAACCCCGCTATCAGGGTCGACGTGGATGCAGCAGGTGACCCGGATCTTCCGAATCGCTGCCTGTTGACGGATACGCTTCGACAGCGTTTGACGTGACACGTCAAAGTGGTGCGGTCGCTGGAGAAGCCACTTGTCGCCGTTGAACCAGTCGTCGTAGGGGTGCATGGCTTTACGCCCCCTACCCTTCGCCCAGTCTGGCGTGCCGTTGATCTTGATGCCTATGCCGTAGTCGGCGAGGTAAATCTCATTCAGGTGGTGCATTAGTGTTTCCCTTCGTCATGGTCGCTGCACGGTGCAGCGGCCCTGTCTTTTCTCCGTTGCCGGTATTCCAGCAACAGTTCTATTACTCCTAGAACTAGGAAGTTGGCGCAGCCCAACAACACGTAGAACAGGAAATCGTCATGGGATAGTTGGTTCATACCCCATCAGCCTCCCAACCGGGTTGGCCGTCAATGTGTTGGCTCAAACCGACGCTGTGGAGTACCACTGTCTCAGCCTCCCAACCGGGTTGGCCGTCGTACAACGGATGATCTATGGACTGCGTAGCCACAAGGCTCCCATCCGCCATCACGACCCACTGGGCATCTGCGTCCAGCCCCACCGCCTCCAAGAAGGCGCACAGGCGTTGAGTGTGGCGCCCATCGCTCTCAAACGAGACTGTCCGGCAGTCCTTGAACTCCGACTGGTCTATCCAACCCTCCGAAGTCCAGATGGCCCAAACTGCTTCCCCAGCGGGAGTAGTGGTAACGAGTATTGTTGGTTCATGTGGATTGCTCATGGTCATTGCTTTCCCTTCTCTCTCAGTGACAAACAGATACGAACTGAGAACGGCCTGTCGGCGTGCCACGGTTGACCGCCAACCGTGTCCACGTGGGTAACCACCAGATCCCACTCCTCTGGCCTGACGTCAACCAGTTCCTTCCAGTCGCTCTCGCACTGACCCAACAGATCCCAAAGGTCATCGGGTTCGGAAATAAGCAGGTGAATCTGCCTGTTGATTGGTTGCGTTTGCGCCCGCATCACTCCGCCCCCATGTCATGCCAGCAGTCAGTGCACAGGAAGTACGAGAACGGCCTGTCGACGCGCCACGGTGGAAGCGCATTCATCAGAACCTCACGCTGCTGCGCTGAATATTCAGGAAACACTTCCTGAATAAGCCCACCCTGCAAGTACTTGTCGTGACGATCCGCAGGCACTGTCACCTGCTCGCGCACAGCACACTGCTGACACGCTGCCCGCACCACACGCTCACTGTCCTCCGCTACTTCCTCCCATCTGCCTTCTATCGGCAGGTTCAAAGACATGCGTTCGTCCTTACTGAACACATCTGCGTCAGGATACGAAACCCATCCGTCCGTGTTAGACCAATACAGTTGTTCCTCGTCAAACGGATCAACGTGGCCTGCTATGACGTATGCAACTTGATCCACATGCACGAAGCCCTTGTCCGCTAAGTCAGCCATAGCGTCAGCCACGTGCATCCCGGGGAAGTACCCCACCGTCGGCTCCCAATGCCATTGCTTACTCATTGCTCAACCTCACTTCCGCTGCCCTCAGCAGCATCCGACGCCACCACGACGCCTCCATTGCCATCCTTCCGGGCAACGCCTCACGCGCCGCCCGCAAGATCACGCAGGTGGCCGCATCGTCATCACGATGCTCCACCAGCACATCCACGAACGCGTCGACTTCCTTACGCGTCCCGCTAGGTAGTTCAGACCAACGCTTACTCACTAGCCTCCTCCGCTTCCACTAGGAGCGACTCGTAAGTCGCCAACTGTCCTCGCTGAATCACTTCAACCACCGAATACACCGGCAGCAACGACGGATGAACCGGACGATCCCGGTTCTCCCTGAACTCACGGATGCGCGCTTCCATCGCCTCCGTGCACCTGCCCGTACATCCCACGGGATCACCGCAGAACGAACAGACGTCCCTATCTTCCTCATCACACCACATGTCGTCTCCTTCCAGACGCGCAAAGGGGCGCCCCGGGCCTGCTGCACCGTGCAGCAGAAGGGCGCCCCGTGGACGCGAAACGGCCCGCTGGCGCTAGCCAGCGGGCCGTCCCGCTATTCAGTTGTCAGTCCCGGGTGGTGCCTATCGGCCAACCCCGAACCCACTTCTTCTTCTTATTCCGGTTATTCCAGACCCACACGAGGCCCGGACCCTGCCCGTCCGCATCACGCTTACACGTGGTGCACCGGCAGTACGTGATGGTGTCAGCACCATCCTTCATCGTGACCGGCATAACCGTCACGCTCCTTTCGTAGCGAAAGTGTGAACCACTTCCTGCATCATCAAGTGATGCTCCCGTGGAGTAATGATCCCACGCTGAAGCAGCAGATCCACACGCTGCACACGCTCCTCACGATGCTCCACACGGTCGGTCCATGCAGAGCCTTTCGCCTCACCGGTGCTGCACCGTGCAGCACCGACGGTCCGAACGTGAGCGCCCCAATCACGGCGCACCCACCCTTCAGACCCCCGCCACTGATCCGTGTACCACCCGCACTTACAGACGCCCCCGAAGGAACCCCCAAAGCGAATGAAACGCACCAACCGGTGATTCGGGTTGTCACCCATAACTACTTTCCCCCTTTCAGGGATCTCACATGATCTATCCCACGCCCCCACGCCTCAACGTGTAAAGCGACACGCTCGTGATCTTCCACGGACGACCACGGGCGCAACGACGCCCGGGCCATACGGATCTCCTTACGGATCTCCCGCACCGTGAGATAACGAACCGTTACAGCACCATGCCCGTACTCCTGCGCCCGGGACAACGCACCAGCAGCACTGGTCGGGTTCTCCGCGCTCGTCCACAACTCCCACGCTGCACGGGACTGGGACTGACCCAGACCCGGGCGCTTGTGAGACAAGTGATCGGCACGAGTAACCCGCACACGCGACTGACGCGTGCCCCTACGAAGGGCACGAGACATCATGCTTGACGGGACAGGTGACGGATCATTCGGACGCAACAACGCCCGACTCCTCGCCACCTCTACAACCGTGGTTCCGGCATCCCCCACCAGCACTTTCCATATGTCTGGAGTGCGTCCGGGGTGTCGCCAGAAGCGGTAATGGACAGAGAGCGCCATCGGCGCCTCCTTCCGTATCATGGGCGCTGCACCGTGCAGCGCCGGGAAACCACTGCCCGCTTCACATCGGGCAGTGCACCGGGACGAACCACCTCACAGGCGGTCCTCTCCCAGAACCCCATTATCCCACACTCAGCCCACCTAATCGAACGCTTGTTCCCCTTACGAGATGCACCGAAAACGAAAAAAAGGGGGCGCACCAGCGAACCGCTGGCACGCCCCCGGCGCCCGAACCTAAACCCGGCGCATCACACCAAACCACGTGTGCTGCACCGTGCAGCACACGGGCCGAAAACGAAAAAAAAGGGGAGGCCCGGGCCTTTCGGCCCGGGCCTCCCCCACACCACCTAGCGAACTAGGCGGCGAACTTCGTTACGAACTTCTCAATCCGCGTCCGGCCCGCACACGGTCCCAAGGACCGGTAGACCTTCTCCAGATTCTTCAGTTCGGACAGGACACGTCCCGCCAACGCTGCATCCGTGGCACCGGGCGCCTTGTAATCCACATCGGCCCATCCCGCCTGTGAATCCTCCAGCACCGCCATGATGGTCGGGGACTTCTTCTTGCCACCCCGACCGGCAGCGTTCTGCTTTTTCACGTCCACCAGTTTGACCATCCCGCGTAGTTCACGGATGTACTCCCGACCCTTTCGGCCCGTCAGCACCTTGGTCCCATCCGTCACCGCGTCGACGATGTTCTGAAGGAACCGCTCTTGGTCCGCCACGATGTTCTTCCGAACATCCTTGGCGCCCGGTCGCAGTGAGACGTGACCACCTAGGGCGGACGTGATGGCGGTAACTACTTCCTTCTCCATCATCAACCCGTCCCTCAGCAGTGCCCGGAACTTAATCGCAGCGGTTGACACTTCAACCGTGCCATCCGTCAGGCAGTTCGCCCGATGAATGGACACCCTCACCAGCAGTGACGTCAGACCGACTACGGCCCGGTCCACTGCTGCTTCATGCGTCGACCAATCCGGGATCACCGCTTCAGCGACCGCCCGCACCGTGCCACGTGCTTCCGCGAGGGTCGTACCGGTCAGGTACTTCCCTCCCTTCTGTTCGATGACCTTCTGAGTTGCCTCAGCGATCAGGAACGCACCCTTGGCGGATGACGTCCCGCCGGTAGCGATCATCTTCGATCCCTTCCGGATGGCATCCTTCCCGGTCTTGGTGATGGCGGGGATTACA
>Ga0208299_1000788_pt1 | contig 26947 bp, 45 predicted proteins | sample 15_taG_FD_184089 | JGI IMG/M metagenome (GOLD analysis project Ga0208299, IMG submission 184089) | Marine viral communities from the Subarctic Pacific Ocean - 15_ETSP_OMZ_AT15312 metaG (SPAdes) (version 2) | ecosystem: Environmental > Aquatic > Marine > Oceanic | place: Pacific Ocean | collected...
TACCCATTTGTACTTGTTGCATTTTACTCCTCTTCTTCTGCGTATGCTCGTTTTTTAATAATATCAGTGAGATTACCTCTAGCCCAAGTTAAGCCTTGTATCGATCCTACAAGTTGTCTGTAATGAGCATAATCTTCAGCAGCCCCACCACTAATTGTTAATCTGAGTTTTTGAATTTCTTCATTAAACTCTTGAATAACCTCATCCCAAATTTCCATTGGTTAAGTTTTTTTACCTTTTATTGGATCTGGAAATTTAAACTTAGCGTAATCCCATTCATTAAGATCAGCCCTAGATTCTAATGGGCCAATACAGTCAGCTTTAAAGGGATCTCCATAAGTCATTGGTTTCTCAGATTTGGTTTTATCATAAGTAATATAACCTTTTCCTTTCGTCATTTGTTTTATCTTTATTGTCATTCCTCTAACCTCCTTCTTTCTTGGATTGTTCAATTGCTAATTTAACTAAGGCTTCCAGACCTTTCATATCCAGATCTTTTTCATCTCTTTTATTTTGTTCAATAATATCTTTCATAATTCTATCTTTAGCTCTTTTATCTTCAGCATCAATCTCCATCTCTTTAATTTCTTTTTTAGATTCCCTATCCTTGGAATCTTTTTCTTTCTTAAATTCGTCTGTAGCACCTGACTTCAACATATCTATAATTTGTTCGTTTTCGTCTAGTTCAAGCTGCTTATTCTTAATCTCCATTTCAGCAGCCTGTACAACTGTATCTGATTGTAACTTCTGTTTCTGTAGTTCTACTTTAGCTTGTTCCAGAGCTACTAGTTGCTGTTCTGGTGATTGTGCCTGACCCATAGCCTGATTAGCATTCATTACCTGTTGAGCAGCTTGAGCCATTACCATTTCTATTATATTTGGACTTTGTGCTTGTTCTGGTGGAAGTTGTGCCATAAGTTGTTCAGTTACTCCATTAACCTGTTCCTGATATTTCATTACAGAATGTTCCTGAATATTAGCCTGAAGTATAGGCTGTATTCTTTGCATAATAGGATTAGCTCCATTCTTAGGATCTTGAAGGTAAGCCATCTTAACCTGAATATGAGCATCATGGTTTTGCCCCGGAAAAGCTGCTATAGGTATTCCCTTCGTAGCAGCTATAATATCCGACACAGGGTCCATAGGTTTAGGTTCTATCTTGGGAGGGAGTATTTCTTCAAGGTTAGGCATGTTGGCTGCATTAAGTATTGTTCTATTCAATGCCTCCATATTAAACATGCCGGGAGGAGACTGTTGTGCCATCTGAAGAGCCATATTAGCCATCATCATACGGTGAGCATTAGATGGAATATTGGGATCAGAGACAGGAACTATATCTACTCTTCCATCGAAATCATTTTTAAATATACTACGGTCTTCAAAAGGAACATCATAAGGATATTCTGCTGGAAGATAATCATAATCTATCTTAGCCAGTATTCTAAATTCATCTCGTTGTGACTTATGAAGACGCTTATGTATGGCGGTAAAGAACTTACTACTGGCTTCAAGGAGAGCCATAGTTGTTCCAACGGGTCCATAGGAGGCAGCATCAGAGATTACTTGTTCTGTGCTATCCGCAAACTTCTGACCAGCAGTAGCTACGAATGACAGCATCTGGAATAGAGTAGAGGAAGGCTCTTTATAGGGGAGAGGAATAATAGCCTTTGCAAGATCTACTCCAGTTGCTTCAACCTCCTTGAACTCACCGGGGGAAATAGGTTCGTTGTCACCAACTATCCTAAGTCCCTTAGCCTTGAAACCTCCCGGTAAATTAGCAAACTGACCTGCATCTATTAGGGATCTCATTGCAGCAGTTGCACTCATGGTAAGATTACCAAGGAAGTGTATCAAGCCTAATCCGTAGAAGCCAAATCCGGGTACAAACCTGTAATGGACGAAGTGACTTCTCTTCTCCATTGTAGAATCATTCTGTTCATAGTTTCTACGAATACTAAGTACTTGTCTGGACTGTTGTTCTACTGTTACGATATAGGGAAGAGATTGATCTTTATTCTCTATGTCAAGATAACAGTGTTGTTCCAGTAAAACATATTGGGGATCTTTATCTGCTGAAGGTGATATACCAAGTATAGTATCCATTCTTTCTGTAAAAGATGTAACAGGAGTATTTTCAGGAATAGGTAGATCTACTTCTTTGTAGACACCAGCCAGTACATCTTTCTCTACTTCTACAGGACTTTTATATATTACATGTGTATATCTATCTGCATTCCTCAGATCAGTAGCGAAGTAAGATACATAGAATTGATCTATAGGAATAAATTCAGAGACAGGACGTTTAAGTGTTGAACTATAGTATATCTTTTTGAATGCTGATCCTATCAAGGGAAGATGGAACAGCATTCTTTCAAACTCATCGAAGTATTCAGGCATCTGCTCAGTTAACTGATAGTTCATAAAGTTCTGAACACGATTAGCCTGTGTTTCTTTCTCAGGAGTTATCTTACCTAGTATGTTTGCTTTTACCGGGCCTTTGCTAGGGAAGAGTTCTCCAGAAGCTTTAGACTGAAACTTAACTGCTGACTCAATCAGGAGTGGATGTACTGCTGTACAGGCTCCTTCAAAAGGTTCTGAACCCGGCTCAAGTTTGAGTCCTAGTAAGTCAAAGCCTCTTTCAAACATAGACTCCCATTCACCTCTGGAATCCTTATCAGCTTGATAGTTCTCTATTACATCTGATGATATTGTTCTAAGATCTTCTTCTTCCAGTGTATCACATAAGTCTCCATACCATTCTGCTATATCTTCTGAAGGTTCCATTATAGCATCTTCACTTGCAAAGTCTACTATAACTCCACCATCATCTTCTACTTCAAAGGTAGCATCAAGAGATGTTTCTTTTACTGGAGCCATAGGAACTACATTAGATACTTCTTCTGGTATGCGATCATATGGATTTTTTTCAGTTGCCATTATTTATCCTATGCTAGATTAAAGTCTTCTATCTGTTCTTCAGTATATACTTGAGGTAATACACCTTTTTTTAAACTGGCAAGACCTTCTGCTCTGGTAGCAGCAGGACCACGTTTAGCTAATAATCCTGACATTCCTGTTAAAGGTTCCTCTTGTAATTTTTCCACATCTTTTTGTTCAAAACCAAATCCTCCTCTTTGTTTACGTCTACGTACAGGTTCTACATTTTCTCCCTTCATAGACTCATGATCAAATCCCGGTGAATCTTCAGGAGATATGGGAGTAATACTACCATCTTTATGTAGATGTACACCTACACCTCCTACTGTTCCTGTTCCTATTACTGTTCTTGAGAGAAAGTCCATTCCTGCTGCCAACATTCCTCCGGGCATCCATACTGGATAATCTATTCCACTATATGGAGTAAAGTCTTCCAGACCTTCAACTTTAGCAGATTCAACAATCTCACCAAGTTCTTCTCTTGTCATTTCAAATTCTTCATCATCATCTAAAGTGACAGCTTTATCATCTCTTGCATCTTTAAATTTCTTTTTTAATTGTTTGTTTACATTATCAAAAGAAGATTGCATAGCCATTCCTACTGGATCTCCAATTTTATAACCAGCTATTAATGCATTAGGATCTTGAGCAGCAAACCATTCCTCATAATCTTTAGGAGTATCTGTTGAATATTTTCCTACTGTATTTCTCCATGTAGTAAAGGCTGATCTTTTAGCTCCTTCTAAAGCTTCTCCTCTTGTCATAGTATCTCCCCAGAGTCCTAAAAATCCTTTTCTTATATCTGTTGGTCCCTCGTCATCTCGTGCAATTTCCTTTTCTAATGTTTTTTTGGCATCTCCTGCTACTATATCTGCACCTTCCCAATCATCAGAACCACCCCAAATATTAGAAGGATCAAAACCTTCTCTTTGATCAGTAGTGGTAGTAGTATATACATTTTCATCTTCAAAACTTTGTCCTCCCCTAGAACCGGGATCTTGAGTCATATCTGTATAAGTAACTACATCCGAAGCCCAATCTACTCCTGCTTCAGGATCTCCTCCTCCTGTAACTTCTGGAGAACCACCTTGATCAAAAAAGAAATAAGCAGGTACACCACCTACTTTACGACCACTACCACCCATAGCTCTCAAGGCAGAAGCTTCGTCTGGTCTAATCCATGCTAGTTTATGAGGCTGTCCATTTATGTTGATAGATTTCTTTACACTGGAAAGACCTCCTCCCTTATTTTTATTTTGAGTAGGGGAATAACCTTGCGCTCTAGCTCTAGCTTTCATATCATCTCTACGTTGACGTCTTGCTGTTTTTAATCTTCCCATATCTCTATTTACTACTGGCCCCCATGTAAATATATAATCAATTTGTTCTTGTTTTTCTTCAGAACTTAGTGTGTCATCTTCTAAAACATTATTTATTGCGTCATTCTTACTAATAGGAGCTTGTTCTGGTAAAACTAAAGAAGTTCCTTTTGTACCACCAAAAGTTTCTGTTACCCAATTTCCATATGGATTTTTCGCCCAGTATGCATCACTTTTTGATTTTGCAGCTTCTGATTCCCAATCCCTCATATAATCTCTATATGCTTGTGGACTATCAAATCCTCCTTGCATCATTCCTCTTAGACCTTCTTGTCTACGAATTTCCTTTCTTCTTTGCATTTCAGGAGAAGGCTGTCCACCAACTCCAGTAAAATCATCTAATCCTGATGAAGCTGCTGGCTGACTTCCGGGTGGTTTACCATATGCTTCTCCATGTGTCTTAAAATCATGAGGAGAAGTACCATGTACACGTTGAGATTCAATATCAGGAGGATCAAAAAAACTTTCTTGTGCTAGTTCAGGACCAAATGCTCCTGTAGAATAAGCAGCTTCCATATCTGCTGAACTAATTCCCCAATCTGACATACCACCATATTGTCTATAGATAGTTCTAGGTATAGGTCTGCCATATACACTGCTAACAGGTCTTTCTCCTAAACCTCTTAGTCCACCTCCACCTTGCATGGAGATTGTAATTTGAATAGGCTTGGGCATCAGCTTATCCATTGCGACTTCAGTAGCCATATCATAATTTTTTGATTTGTGCATAATAATTCCTCTCTTAATCCCTACTTTATTATAGCATAATATTAATCTTTTCCCAAATCAGAACGTCCAGTACGTACTCTTTTGTTCAGAAGGTTCGTCTTCATCTTCTGGATCGTCAGGATGTGTTAGATGCCATGACTCTTTCATGTAGTGTACAGCCATTGTTAGAGCATCTACCTGATCATCATGTGCTGCATTAGGAAATCTGATGAGTTCTTCTATGAGATCTTCTGACCACTTCTTCCCTTGAGGTATCCATAGCCTACCTGCTTCCATAATGGGAGAAGCAGCATAAACTCTGGCTACTTTATCTCTATCAGGGTTGTATTCCATGACAGGTAGTCCTGCTCTCCGCATATCCTGTATGAGAGATTGACCAGATGCCTTCTTTTCTATCATGCAGACATCAGGTCTGTGTTCATTATAGAGTTTTTGTGCCAGCTTCCTGAGTTCCGGGTACTCAAAGCGTCCTTTTATGTTGCCTAGTAGGATAAGATTAGGAGCATAGTTCTCATATCCTCTTTCGTCATGGTCATATAGGTAAAATATGCCCCATGTCTGGATAACACTGAAGTCTGCCGTAGTTCTGGTGGAGAAAGCGGTATCATATGTCTGTATAACGAAGTCACAACTGGGAGGATCTTCTTCTTCCCATGATTGTAGCCACTTTTTCTTGATTAATCCTCCTTCTTCTGGAGTAGGGTCTTGCATATAGAGAGAATTCCAGTATCGGCTTCCATTACTTGCCTTAATTTCGTTCTCATCTATACGTAGTATATGATCAGGCTTCCATTCAGGGAAATAACTTCCTCCCAAGGGGAGGTCTAGGAGGTCTGCTGCTTCTTCATCCAGCCATGCAGGGATCTTTATGACTTCCCAAGGAATTGTTTCGTACTCGCTCATGTCTTCCTGTTGTTTAAGGAGCCATCCACAGAGATCATCATAGTGAAATCTGGTATTTATTATGACAATAGCCCCATTAGGCATGATACGTGTTCTAAGTCCTGCTGGATACCACTCTTTTATGTACCTTCTACCTGCATCAGAGAAGGCATCCTCCTCAGACATTACATCATCCAGTATAGCTATGTGCGCTCCTCGACCTGCTATCTGAGATCTGACTCCAGCCGCATAATAAGTTCCTCCCTGATTGGTCTTCCACTTCCCTGCTGCCCTAACATCGCTCCTTAATTGTACTCCAGTGAAGATTTTGCCGAATTCTTCTGTATTGACCACATCTCTGACAGACCTACCAAAGTCAGATGATAGCTGATCACTATGAGATACAGTTAATATCTCATGTTCAGGGTGTCTACCTATATACCATGCAGGGAAAAGCTTTGAACATATAACTGATTTGGAGGAACGAGGAGGAAGAAAGACCATCAACCTCTTAATTGTACCTTCTTCTAGTTCTTTTAACTTATTAGATATAACTTTTATATGACTACCCATCTCAAAGTTAGACACAAGAGAAGGAGCCATCAGTCTGACAAAGGTAAGAAAGTCTGACTGTGATTGATAATTAACTTTTTGAGAGAGAAGTCCTCTAAGATTTATAAAAGACTCTAGGTAACTTTCTTCTAAATTATTCATAGTTATATTATATACTATAATTACTACCTATACAAGTACCTTAGTCTAAAAATATCTAAAAAATACTATAAGTACCTGTGTAAGTACCTGTGTAAGTACCTGTAATTATACTTAAGTATCCCGACATGTGCTATATATACCACTATATTATTTTATTTTCTATTTGATGAATAGTCCGTAGATTTTTGAAATTATTTGAGAGGTCTGTTTTATATATATATAGGCGCACCCAGATCTTTCCCCCACCCCCCCACATGATGCGAGGAAATTCCCCTGATTTCTGGGGGTTTAAACGGATCTCTCTAAGGAAGTTCTTACGAACTTAGAGAGATCCTAGTTTAGTGCTAGGGTTTCCCAGAGTTTAAACGAAGTTTAGGGGAAGGTTTACAAAATTCATCCAGAGGATGTAATTAAAACCCAATCCTTAGCTTTGCTAAATACTTCAACCTATCGATAAGTCTTTGAAAATCCAAGGGATTTTACTTGTGCATAGAAAGATCAGAGATCTTTGACACATGACGAAATCCTCTGGATTTTGACGAGGCTTGACAGATCGATGACGAGGTTGAAGTTCTTCTTTCTTAATTGAACTTAATTAGATCATTGTAGTTTAAGTACTTACGTAACTACAATGAGCTAATTAACTTTGGAGGTTTTGATGAAATTGAAGCTTGATTGGGCATTTCCAAGTAAATCTCGCAAGAGCCACTTGGCTATTCCGCAATGTGACAAATCCAAGTTGATTTGTGAGTTGATTGGTGTGGATGCACTTACTCCAAACCAATGTTCAATTCTAAAGGAATTGGACTACACTTTTGAAGTAAGTTCTTCAAACTCGAAGAAGTATGAAAGAACTTTCTCCATCGATGGAGTTCGATGGCAGGATATGTTGGGAAGAAAATGGACTTCTTGAAGTTCTTCTTTCTTAATTGAGTTTATTAAACCTTAGTAGTTTAAGTACTTACGTAACTACTAAGGGTTAATAAAAAACAAGGAGTTGCCGATGAGATTATGGCATTGCGACAGTATTGAGGAACTCAACAGCCTGTCCAAGGAAGACTTGGCTTGGTTGAGCCGTGACCTAATAGGTCATTGCAAGGAGTTTAGTTTCCAGAGGAACTGGACTGAGCTTCGAGCTTGTCAGAATGAGCTAAAGCTCATGAGGGACAGGTTGTCTTCATTTCATGGGCTGTTCTTACAGAACGAATAGCTCATGAAGTTCTTCTTTCTTATTGAGTTCAGGTAACTCTCTGTAGTTTAAGTACTTTACGTAACTACAGAGAGTTACCTGATAACCTTTTTTTGGAGCTAAGGCTATGAAAGAGAAATATCGTATTCCAATTCAGTTTGGTGTCGAAGTTGATTTTGTCTATGAATGGGCTGCAAGCCAAGTTCAAGCCATTGAGCAAATTGGTTTGGCCAGAGGGGAAGAAATTCTCGAAGAGAGAATTGAGGTAGTGTCATGAGAATTTTCCTCTCGTTTCTAATCCCAGTAGTAGCTTACTGGGTTGTCTCTCTGGAATGGTTGCTATTTCCATTCTTCTTTGGTGAACACCAAATAATAATGCTTGCTACTGGTTTTATCTTTGCTTTAGTAGGAGTATTTGTTATACTCCTGCTAATCGTAACAATAAAGGAGATGTCATGACTGACGAACTTGCTTTGCAAACCATGATCGATTTTGTTCATGGTAATGATCAATTCACAGTTACTACTTCAGTAACTGGACAAGGCTTTGAAATCCATAACTCTGAAGGAGAATGGATTGAGACTTTTAAGACATCACTCGATGTTGAAACTGCTTTTCTTTAATCTTAATTGAGTTTAATTAAACCTTGGTAGTTTAAGTACTTACGTAACTACCAAGGGTTAATTAACTTTGGAGGTGTCGATGGTAATGAAGACAACGATTGCTGATAAAACATCTGAGATGTTTTTAGCAGATGCTATTAAATTTGAAGCTACTGGCTATGATATAGCTGCTAAAGGTGCTTTGGATTTAGCTGTAGCTAAGGAGTTCTTTGAACTTAATCCTGATGCTACAGTGTACACGTTTCCTTCTTAATTGAAGTTAATTAACCCTCTGTAGTTAAGTACTTACGAAACTACAGAGGGTTAATTAAATATAGCCAAGTTGGTCAGGCTTTGATGATCGACACATTACGGAGTATGAAATGAAAACATTTCAGTTCTTGACGAAAGCAAATAAATGGCAGACCATCAAAGAAGATGGTTTCCAAGAGAAGGCTGATGCTGGTATTCCAGTAGCAGTACTGCATGCCCTCAAAGAGGGTAACACAGTACAGGCTTTCAAGGTCATTAAGAACCTTGATGCAGTCCCAGAGGGTGTAGAAACCTCACGTAAAGCGGCCTAAGTAGGCCGTGACCTGAGCAAGTCATTAAACTGCTCGCTTATGGAGAGCATGGCTGGTGAATAATACATATTTAAGTATGTATTAAGGTAGCTTAAACTACCTAATGGTAGGTTCAATTCCTATCCTCTCCACTTTAATTACTAAGTATTAGTTAAGTATTTACGTAACTAATACTTAGTAATTAAATAAAAGGAGAAAGACTATGTTCTTGATACTGACGTGTAGTTTCTTCGATGATCCCAATGATGTCGATGATTGGGATGTTGAAGAGAAGATAGCTTGTCTCTTTAAGACAAGAGGTGAGGCAGTGGATGCAATCCACAAAAACTTTGAGTTTGTTAATGAAAAGCCTGTTGACGGCATCTTTACAGGTAACTGTAAGGATGGTGACTTAGGACACTGGCAAGTTGTTCACATTAGTGAAATAAATACCAGTGATAGAGTTGTCACTGATTGGTGGGCTTTTTAAATATTAATTAAACCTCTGTAGTTTAAGTACTTACGTAACTACAGAGGGTTAATTAAAGAAAGGAGAAAGACATTGTATGTATCCAACATGATAGGAAATACTGGGCAACCAGTAGTTAATCAGTTTGTAGTAACTGATGGTGATAAGAAATGGTTTCAATCCTATGATACAATCATAGCAGTGATTGACAATGGTCAGGTTACACTTGATAAGAACAAGTGGAACTACTCACAAACTACAGGGAAATATAGAAATAGATTTCTCAGTGAGACTATAGTAAAAACCCAAGCTAAAATAAAATCAGGAGAATACCTGATGCGTGACTTAAATAATTGAGTTAATTAAATCCCTCTAGTTAAGTGTTTACGTAACTAGAGGGAGTTAATTAAAGTAGCCCAAGTTGGCAGGGCTTGATGTCAACAGCACTAACGGAGTATGAAATGACCTCATTTCAAATCCTTAATAAGACGGGTTGGTTTTCCAAACCAGCTAGGACAGTAGAAAATCGCTATGGCGTAAGCATTGGCGATAGCTCAGTCGGTCTGCATTTTAGAAAGCGTAGCTTCTATGTGTTTACTGGCAAAACTTTTAATAAGTTTGGCTCAAGTATTAGGCCAATCTTTAACGTTAACCGTTAGGCAAACTTGGGGAGATACCCTGTTACAATCCCATCTAATGGGGATTACGTTGTATCTCCCTATTTTTTTCAAGGCAAAGACTATGTGTGAAATAAAATTACCAATAGATCCAGATTGTGTGAATATCAAATTGGATAATGAACCTGACAATGGTATCCATGATTTCTTTCTTGCAGATATGAGCTTTAATGTTCCAAAGCATAGAAGAAACTTATGGGTTACATCTAATATTAGATGGCTGTTGAGAAACTTAGGTATCCAAAACAGGAACCATCCAGATCTTGAAGAAAATATTCAAGATTTAAAAGAGCTTCTTAACTTTGTTGAGAACCAACCAAAGTTAGGAGATCCTTGTTAATTAAGGAGAAGTAAATGTTTTCTACGCACCAAAAATCTATTGGAAGATGGGGAAGAAAGTCTCCTGATAATACCCAATGGATTATAGCTATGGTTCTGTTGTCTATACAACAGCAATGGGATCAAGTAGGCCGTCAGATAATCGACCTAAAAAGTAATGGATTAAAATCCAAATACTTATTTGGATCGAAGAGGGCTGGTTGGGACTACATCCTAGCCAATAAGGAAGACTTACATAAGGCTATCTATAGCCGTAAGCTTCCAATGGCTGAGAAACTCCTAGCAGTAGCTAGTATTAATGGGATTGGTATAGTCAAAGCTGGCTTTGTATTACAGCTATGCCTTGGCAAGGTAGGTTGTCTTGATGTCCATAACCTGAGAAGGTTTGGACTATCAGCATCAGCCTTCAAGATAGGCAAAGTTAAATATGATACAGCCCTTGGCAAAGCAAAGTTATATATAAAACTTTGTGAGGATTTAGGTGGGTGTGAGTTCCTATGGAATAGCTGGTGTGACCTACTAGCTGAGAAGTACCCCAACAAATATAAGAATGGTCAGCACGTTAGTCGATTACATAGAGACTATGTAGTTGATTAATTAATTTACTTATGTTATACTAAACTTAATTAGTTCTCTATCTAGTTAGTACTTACGTACTAGATAGAGAACATAATTAAATATGGAGAAATGTTATGAGTTTACCTTCACCAATACAGGCTCAACTTGAGGACATATATGAAAAGCATTTAACTAAAATGCTGGCATTATATAATGATGTAGGCAGGGCAGAGCTAGAAGCTCAGGTCTTAACAGAGAAAGAGATAGAGGAGATGGAGAATGCTTAATGAAATATTTAAACTGATGATGGGAGTTACCATCATTGCTATGTTATGTTTAGTTTTTCTATACTATGGAGGATTCTATGACACACTATGACGTTACGATTAACTGCCCTGATTGTGAAGGAGAAGGTGTTAACTCTTTTCAACATTCTCTTTCAGGTAATCCTGAAACTGCTGTTACAATTAGTGAGACTGATTGCCCTGAGTGTGATGGTAAAGGTAGAATAACCTTTAAGGAAGCGGCAGAACTCTATGAAAATACTCAAGATCTTCTTGAGGACTACCCTTCTGCATTAAATGTGAGGTTAGTAGCATGAGTGATAAAAAAGCAACAGGTTTTTTACAAACAGGAGAACCTATCCCAGAACTAGATGAAGTCTTTGGGCATACTAAAAATAGTTTAAAGAAAATTCATATGCCAATCGATGATGCCTATATCATGGGAAAAATCCCTGAAGTAAAAGCTAAAGTAAATCTATGTATAGATAGAGTAAAGACACAGCGTTACTTGTGCGAGGAAAGTATAGCTGCCTTGGAGGAATTAAAAGAGGAGTTACATAAGCTATGAGTGAGATAGAAATTTTGAAAAGAAATGTGAGGGATCTGCAAGAACAGTTGCAAAATAGTCACATTAGAATTAAAAAATTAAAGGCAAAGCTCATGCAGTATGAGAAGCTTCTCAATATGCTAAGGAAAAAACCATGACTGAAGAAGAAGAACTACTAGAGTTTCAGAATAAATTATGGAACCTTATCAGGAAGACTTCACCTCCTGATGAAAGTAAATCTAATATCCTGATGGTATCAGGTGCTTTGTTAAGTGCGTGTCTAAAATTATATGTGGAAACCATTGGCAAAGAAAGTACTATTGGGATGTTTAATGTGGCAATTCAAAGCGTTAAGGATACAGAAGATAAGAGAGTATTGCATTGACGTTGGAAGAATTACAGGCAGAAATGGACAGACTGCCTAGTCAGCACCCTGAGTTCTTGATAGGATGGCTGATGTCTCAGGTTGTCCACCTTGTTAACAAAGAAAAGGTTAAGGAAGATGAAGAAAAGAAACCCGTATTGGAAGTGTCTTAGGATGCTAAGGCACAAAGTTGTGCTTGCCAAGAAAGGTAAGAACAGTTATAATAGGAAACTTAAACATAAGGAGATTGCAAAATGGATGCTTCCCAAATAATTTACCAACGTGACATAGTTAATTTTGTTAAAGAACTAATGCAGGAAGGTAAAGATAGTCCAGTTAAGGGATGGGCTATGTCTGATATCCTGAAGAAGGCTCAGGCTAAGTATGGCCCTGATGGATATATATTTGGACGAGACTATATCGTTAAGGAATACTGTAATATTAATGAGATCTAGTAGAGTGAGTACTAACGAACTCTACTAGATACTCATTAAATATAGGAGAAAGAGAATGGATAGTTCCATACATAGGGTACAAGAAGTGACCATAACTTCCAGAGATTTGGGAGATGATCTTGGTATGTCTACAAGGATAGTAGTTAGTAGCTGTCATCAAGGTAAGGTAATTGAAGATCAAATAACTTTATTCAGTAATGATAAAGTTATAAAGAACTTTAATGACAACGTAGTTGAACATGAGGAGGAGTAAGTAAATGTTACCTACATTTAAAACTTCTAATGATATAGTTAAGTTCCTTAACTCAGAGAAGGATGGCTGGTGTCGTCCTATGGTTGAGGAATTCATAGAGATGTGTGGCTCTAGTATAGATAGAGTTGACATAGAGGAACTCAATGGCTGGCTCACTGAAGAGCTTAGGTCATTAGAGGAGGGGTACGAGAAGTACCATGACAATAACTATGGAGATCATTATGTTTAATCATGATGCGATTGACTTTAAGGTAGAGAAGTTTCCACTTATTAATGAGTGGAAAGCAGGTGAAGACTTAGTTCCTTACACCAAAGCAGAGGAAATACCCTCACATATTGGAGTAGGTCTAAGGCGTACAGATACTAAGGAACCTATAGGTATAGTCTCTGATGAATACTTTCCTGTACAGTATGCAGAGATCGTGGATGGTGTAGAGCAAGCCCTTAAAAGGGCTGAGATAGACATGACTGACGCTGACTTTACAACTCATGTCTATGATCGAGGAGCCAAGCTGGAGTTAAGAGCTAAGTTTCCTGCTCATCAGATGACTATGAGAGAAGGTAAAGATAATATTATACCTGAGTTTGTCTTCAGGACATCCCATAACAGGACATGGGCTAACAATGGTATGATGGGTCTATGGAGAACCTTCTGTTTTAATACCTTAGTGTCTGGTGATAAGCTGGCCTATGTCTATGGTAGACATACCAAGAACTTTAACATCTCTGGGTTTGCCTCTAAGGTTAAGACAGCAGGTGAGTTTATCTCTGGCTCTGGTCTTGAAGAGATGAGGAAGTGGTATGATACCCCAGTAAAAAGGTATGAGGCTATTAACCTCTTTACTAAAACACTGGCTCAACGTACTGATAATGTGAGCAAGAAGAAGGTAGCTAATAAGGTAATGTTATCTAACCTCATGAAGATCTTCGATGAAGAGAACCGTCACATACATGGACGAGGACACTATGAAACCTATGGTAAGAGAGAGGAAGGAACTCTCTGGACTGCATACAATGCAGCTACCTACTGGTCTTCCCATCCTAATGGTAAGCGTGGAAGTTCTCCTCATAACGTGAAGGTTAACAGAGAAGATAAGGTGAGGAAGATGCTGGCTTCTCCAGAATGGGAGGCGTTGGCAGCATGATTGCAACATATTTTATAACAGCCCTAGTGATGCTGAATGTTCAGCCTCCCTTGGGTTGGATACAGTATACCTATCCTTATACTGACAAAGAATTGTGTGAGAAATATATTGGAGAATTTAAAGATACATTATCTCTATCAATTAGTAATCATTTTAAGCATAGGATGGTGAGCATTCAAAAGTTTGAGTGCATCACCAGAGATGAAGCAGTAGAACGCAACTCTAAACTAGGACATTAGGAGAAGATAATGGCTGATGAAGAACTAGATGAAAAAGATTTAAAGATTAAAGCTCTTGAATCAGAACTAGAACAACATAAAAAATTATTTAACATACATAGAGCAGGGCTACAACCCTACCTTGATGGTATAGTTAAAGAGATAGTATCTAAATTACACATTACATATAAGGAGAAGTAAATGTTTATAGTATTTTCTATGATAACAAATCTTATTTTTTATATAGAGAACAAAGAGTTCTTCGATGAGGTACATAAACAGACAACCACTAACCCTGATCTGGAATGGAATTATGTGGGAAAACAAAAGGTTAACCCCAATGTTAAATCTATTACAGTAGGAGATGACTACATTTATTTTAGGTTGGAGGAGAAGTAAGATGAGTGTCATCGAAGGTAAGGTATGGGGTAGTACAGAACCTATACTGCAATCACCAGCCGTAGAAGTACATAGAATTAAGGTAGATCTTGGAGCGTATTGTTCACAACATAAGCATCAATCAAAGATCAATATGTTCTATGTAATTAGCGGTGAGTTAGAGATCCAGAGATGGAAAGACTATGGTTTATGTGACAGCACTCATCTGTTTGCTGGCGATACTTCTATCGTACCAGCAGGAGAGATGCATAAGTTCATAGCTCATCAAGAGACAGAAGCTTTGGAGATCTACTGGGCTGAGTTAAATCATAATGATATCCAACGAACTAATACAGGTGGAGCATCATATGAAGCTAAAGAAGACGGCTCAATACTGGGCAACTTATTTACAAAAGTAGAATAGGAGAAGAGAATGAATAAGACTAAGAAAGATACTAGGCAGTACACAAGCAATACTGGCCCAAAACAAAAGCAGTATCTTAACAAAAAGAAATGGACAGGAACTCTTGACGGCCAGCCTTGGTCAAAAGCTAATGGTAAATATAAACATGACAACCCCGAAAGAAAGAGAGCATTCAATAGTTTAAGAAAAACTATAGTAGGTTCCGATGGTAAGAAGATGCGGCTTGCTATTACAGATCCTCTACATCCAGACTATAATCCAGATCGACATTGGTCAACTCTAGTACCAGATCTAAACATCGCCAGACAACTTCCTAAAAATACCAAGTCTATTAAACCGCTTCATCCAATGTTAAATAAAATTAGAGAGGAAGACAAAGAAATATATGCTGTCTCAGATAACAAACAGTCTGCTTTAAAGCAAGGATTTGTTTATGTTCTCTCCCATCCTAAGTTCTCTCCTTGGTGTAAGATAGGACACAGTAGAGATCCAGAACGTAGGCTATCAACCTATAATACAGGTTGTCCTACTCGAAGTTATACCCTTGACGGTTATGAATACTTTGAAGATCGTGTTAAGATAGAAGAACATATCCATAATATTGTGGAACGTGATGGCTATACAAGGAAAGGAGAATGGTTCAATTGTCCTTCACAATATGTACTAGATTTATTAAAACAATTCCCTTTTAAATAAACTATAGGAGGTTACTAATGGATATCTTATTATTACTATTCCTTTTACTATAGGAGAAAAGAATGTCTTATATTATTGTTCATGTAGATGATCCAAAAGATCTAAGATCAATGGATATACTACCTGATGAAGAAGGCGAAGGTGTTCAGGTCTTTGATAGTAAGACAGAAGCTTCAAGATTTTTAATGCAACTGGGTTATGGAAAAGACCTCTGGTTTAATTCAGACATTCATATAGTGAGGCTTCACTAATGAAAAAAGTATTACTTTTATTACTTATATTTATGGTCTTTATTGTGATGATGGCCTCAGCTAAAGCAGATAACTTTAATTGTTTGGTTGAGGCTGTCTATCATGAGGCTAGGTCAGAGAGTTTACTAGGTATGCTTAGTGTAGCTAATGTAATACTAACAAGAAAAGAAAGTAGCAACTATCCCAATACAATCTGTAAGGTAGTACATCAAGGTAAGTATTGGAAAGACACTCCTGTTAGGGATAAGTGTCACTTCAGTTATTGGTGTGATGGTAGACCAGAAAGGTTTACAGATATAGCAGGGTTAATTAAATCTATTAATGTTGCAGAGATGGCACTTAAAGGTATACAAGTAAAGCAAACTGTTGGTGCTACCCACTATCATGCCAGCTACGTAACCCCCAGATGGGCATCTGATCCAAGCTTTAAAGCTTTAGGTTCAATAGGTAAGCACCTATTCTACATTGACATGAGGGAATAAGAGGAGTATACTATGCGAACTACAAATGAAATCCTTCACAAAAATATTGAGACTTTAAAGCAACAGCTAGAGGAGAAAGAAGAAACTATAAAAAAATTATATAAAGAATTATCTAAGTTAAATTATAAACGAGCAAACCAAAGTTGGGTAGAGTAATGACAAAAAATTTATGGGAAAGAGAACGTAATAATATATTTCAACATCTAGTAAAACAATACAGGGATGAAGGGTACTCTCATAAGGAAGCAAAATCCTTAGCAAAACAGGAGGTCAACGAGGTGATGGAAGACAAAGAAAACTTTGTACAGAATATATTAAAGGAAAGTTTTACTGATGGATAGATGGAAAGTAGTTCTGGAAAAAGACTACGGTGATATTGTTGTTGATTATTTTAACAGCAAGAGAGAAGCTCAAGCTGAGATTAAAAACAGATATCATCTGTGTAAACATCTAGGCTATGAGCCTGATCTTGAATATAAAATTATTAAAGAAAGAGGATCACCCAAAAATTAATTAACATACTGTAGAGGGAGTACTTACGTACTCTACAGTATGTTAATTAAATCATTGAAAGGAGTGGAGATGCTTAACCGAAAAGGGCCATGCCCTAGTTGTAGTTCCAGTGATGCCCATCATCTATATGATGACGGTCATTCATATTGTTATAGTTGTAAGACTAGATTTTCAAATGGTACAGCAGAGGTTATTCCTATGAATGTAGAAGTTAGCTCCAGTTTAAAGTCCTCTGGACAGGTGTCTTCAATCCCTGACCGAAGCATTAGCAAGGACACAGTTCAAAGGTTTAATACCTTGGTTCAGTTAGCTGATGGAGGAAAAGTAACCCATCATATATACAGATACTTTGATGAAGATAACAATCACATAGCTAATAAGGTACGCAATGCCCTGACTAAAAAGTTCTGGTCAGAAGGTAACATCTCTATGGCTGGTCTATTCGGACAGAATATATTCAATCAGTCTGGTAAATATATCACAGTATGTGAAGGTGAAGTAGATGCTATGTCTGCCTATGAATTAATGGGTAGCAAATGGCCTGTAGTTTCCATCAAGAATGGAGCCGCATCTGCCGTAGAGAATTGTAAGCAAGCCTTTAATTATCTTAACAAGTTCGAGACTGTAGTCCTCTGTTTTGATAACGATGCTCCCGGTAAAGAAGCAGCACAACAGGTAGCCCAGCTATTTGAACCTAACAAGTGTAAGATTATGGCTCTTGAATTTAAGGATGCGAATGAGTATCTGCAAAAAGGAAGGCGTGAAAGCTTTACTCAGGCATGGTGGAACTCCAAGCCTTATACACCAGCAGGTATTATAAATCTTGCAGACCTTGGGGAGTCCCTCTATGAGGAGAACTATAATGAAACCTGTCTGTATCCTTGGCCTAAGATGAATGAGAAAACCTATGGTATGAGGACAGGAGAACTCATTACGTTTACCAGTGGTGCTGGCATGGGTAAGAGTAGTATCATTAGGGAACTCATGCATCATATTATGTTAAGTACTCTGGATAATATAGGTGTACTTTGTATGGAAGAAAATGTGAAGCATACAGCCTTTAATCTTATGTCAGTTGAAGCGAATGCTCGACTATACATCAAAGAAATAAGGGATCAGTATACTACTGAGCAACTTAGGGAGTGGCAGAAGAAGACCATTGATAGTAAAAGGTTTTATGCATTCGATCACTTTGGTTCTATATCTAACAATGAAATCCTAGATAGAGTAAGGTATATGGCTAAAGCTCTGGACTGTAAGTGGATCTTTCTGGATCACCTCTCCATACTGGTATCAGGGAACGAAGAGTTTGGAGATGAAAGAAAGTCTATTGATGTACTAATGACCAAGTTAAGATCCCTTGTAGAAGAGACAGGGATAGCACTCTTACTGGTGTCTCACCTACGTAGACCAGCAGGAGACAGAGGCCATGAGGATGGCAGAGAGGTCAGCCTGTCGCATCTTAGAGGGTCAGCTAGTATAGCTCACCTATCTGATAGTGTTATAGCCTTGGAAAGAAATCAACAAGCAGAAGACGAGCATGAGGCTAACACCACTACTCTTCGTATACTCAAGAATAGATACACAGGAGACACTGGTATTGCCTGTTACCTCCACTATAATAAGGAGACAGGTAGGATGTCTCAGGTTGATAATCCTTTTATGGAGGATGAGGATGCCGTATAGTGATCCAGAAGTTCACAGAGTAAGCAACATGAATAGAAAAAGGTATTTATATATTCATGAACCTTGGCGAGCAAAGTGTTGGAGTGCTAGAGAAAAAGCAAAAGATCTAGGATTAGATTATAATCTTGACTACGAGTATGTTAAAAATTTATGGCCTTCAGATAACAAGTGTCCTGCCCTTGGTATTGAACTTAAACAAGGAACTAAGGGAAAACCTATTGATAGTTCACCATCCCTAGATAGAATTCTTCCTGAGTTAGGATACATAAAAGGTAATGTACAAATAATCTGTAATTTAGCTAATAAGATAATGTCTAGTGCTACACCAGATCAGGTTATGGCAGTAGCCAAACATTATAAAAAAGTAACAGAGGAAAATAATGCAGCCTAGAGAACAAACAATTGGCTGGCTTTCAGCTAATATTCCTGATATAATTGTAGACCCAGATACTTCAGAGTTTAATATTAAGTGTCATATTAATAGTGGAGATCTTAAACTCTTGTATCAAGTAGAAGTAATAGAAGAATGGGAGGATGAATGGCCTGAGAAGTGGGAAGAAGTACGCCTATCTTTAAAAAATAAAGATGTTATTGACAGATGGCACAAAGATTATAGACATGATCTCTTAACTTTCATAGTCTATCGTAAAGATTTAAAGAAAGCATGGCATATAGCAGGAGATATTGTCATGGAAAGTGAGGTAAGAAATAACTTTTATTGTATACCTCTTAAATTTACTTATCAAGTGGATATGAATTATGACCCAAGCAATAGTTGATATAGAAACAGACAGCCTTAATGCAAGCACCATCCATTGTATAGTAGCTCGATCCTATGATTCTGATAAAGAAAAGGTATGGATAGGGGAGGAGTGTCAGCAGTTTGCTGAGTGGTCTAAGCAGATAGATCAATTCATTATGCATAATGGTATCAGCTTTGATGCTCCCATACTTAACAGACTAACAGGTTCCAAGATTAAGTTATCTCAGATAAGAGATACCCTGATTGAATCTCAGTTATTTAATCCCATCAGAGATGGTGGACATTCCCTTCAGTCATGGGGGGATAGACTTAACTTTCCTAAAGGAGACTGCGATGATTTTACTACGTACACTCCAGCTATGTTGGAGTATTGTCGGATGGATACGGCACTCACTAGCAAACTTGCTCATCAACTATCAATCGAAGGCTGTTCGTTCTCATCAAGATCGTATAACCTTGAAAGAAAAATCAGAGCAATCATAGATCAACAACAGAAGAATGGGTTTGCATTTAATATACGTGAAGCAATGGTATTGCTATCCAAGCTTGAGGATGAACAACATGATCTGGAACGTAAGGCTGATGAAATGTTTGAGCCTACTGAGGTTGTCCTCAAAACAAAGACCAAGTATATTCCCTTTAACATAGCCAGTAGAAAGCAGATAGCTGACAGGCTTATGAAGAGAGGATGGAAACCTACCAAGACTACGGACAAAGGTAATATAATTGTGAGTGAGGAGATCCTTGATAAGCTGGACATGAAAGAAGCTAAGATGTTTAGCAGATACTTCCTTCTTCAGAAGAGAACAGGTCTTCTCAAGGCTTGGATACAAGCTTGTGAGGAGGATGAAAGAGTTAGAGGTAAGGTACTTACTCTCAGGACAGTAACAGGTAGGATGGCTCACCATAGTCCTAACATGGCTCAAGTACCAGCTATCTATAGTCCCTATGGTAAGGAGTGTAGAGATCTATGGACTATAGATAATCCTGATACCCATGTTCTTTTAGGTACAGATGCCAGTGGTCTGGAGTTAAGATGTCTGGCTCACTATATGGATGACCCCAAGTTTACCAAGGAGGTTCTTACTGGTGATGTCCATACTGCCAATCAGAAAATGGCTGGACTACAGACTAGAGATCAAGCAAAAACTTTCATCTATGCCTTTCTTTATGGGGCTGGACCTTCCAAAATAGGTAAGGTGGTAGGGGCAGGAGCTAAGAGAGGACAACAGTTAATCACTAACTTCCTACGCAACATGCCTCGCTTGAAAAAGCTAAGGGATAATGTTATTGAAGCATCACAGACAGGTACAATAAAGGCTTTAGATGGAAGAGTACTCCATATAAGGGCAGACTATGCATCCCTCAATACCCTCATACAGGGAGCAGGAGCTATAGTCTGTAAGCAATGGCTTGTTCATATGGATGAAGGCATTAGAAAGGCAGGAGTAGATGTCAAGCTGGTAGCCTCAGTCCACGATGAATACCAATTTGAGGTAGCCAAGACAGATGCAGAGAGATTTGGTCAGATAACCAAAGATGCTATGCTGGAAACAACAAAGACATTAGAGATGCAATGTCCTCTTGATTGTGAGTACAAGATTGGAACAACATGGAAGGAAACACACTGATGTCACATAACAATCGAAAGTTTGATAGGGAATCCTATAAGGCTAACGATCAGAAAGCTAAGGATGCAATGAGTAGCTATCTATATCAACAAGGTTACTCAGATATTGAACAAAGAGAAGACTACTTCTTTGATATCTCTGCCAAGCTTTATCATGTAGATGGATCATGTAAGAATTATTTCTTCGAGGTTGAGATTAAAAATCAATGGAGTAATATCTGGCCTTCTTCTTGGAAGGAAGTAAGGATACCTGAGAGGAAGCAAAGACTAATAAATAAATGGAAGAAAGAATTTAAAGATCATGAGCTTATCTTTGTAGTCTTTAATACCGATTGTTCCAAGGCTTGGTTTATGGATGGTGATCTGGTAGGTGAGTCTACCATAGGGAAGATACAGAACTCCACTCGCATAGGAGAACCTCATCTGCAAGAACCATTCTTCCATATACCTTATCAAGAAGCTGAATTAATTAACATACTGTAGAGGGAGTACTTACGTACTCTACAGTATGTTAATTAAGTGTTTGACTTAGTGTCAGGCATATGCTATAATTCGTCAACAATTGAGAGGAGGTTGCTTTCACTGAAATCTTTATATCAATTATGCTGCTAGAAGTTTTGGTAGCAGTTATGTTATTATCTTAATGTTATTATCAAAAGGAGTAAAGTAAATGAGTGTAATTTCTGGAGATGCCTATTGGGCGCATATTATTACCCCAAACACCAAGTTCAATCCTGATGGTGAGTGGAGTATAGAAGTTTGTAACCTTGACAAGGCTAATAAAAAGGTTGCAGAAACTGATGGTCTTACCATCAAAAACAAGGGTGATGAAAGAGGAGACTTTGTTACCCTGAAGCAGTATGCACGTACCAAAGATGGTACGCCTAGAGCTATATCAGTTAAGGATTCCCAACGTAATGCGTTTCCCTCTGACAAACGTGTAGGGAATGGTTCCAAGGTGAATGTTTCTTATTTCCCTAAGGAATATACTGTATATGGTGGTGGTGTTAAGGGCTACCTTAATGCTGTGCAAGTAACTGACTTAGTTGAGTACAGTATGGATGACTTTGGTGTAGTCGAAGGCGGCTATACTAATAATGAAGTTGAAGATATCCCCTTTGCTTCGTAACCCCTAAAGGAGACTTGGAGAGTAGTAGGCTAGGTAGTTTGCTGCTCTCCATTTTTTAATATGAAAAAAATTAATACTTTAGTTGAAGATATATATAGTTTATTCTCTCTTGATCCTATTGATATGAAGGAAGAAGAAGTAGATAAACATATAGATACCTTTGGGGAAATGCTTAAGCTTCATATAAAAGAATTTATGTACGAGAAGCCTAGAGAATATGGCAACCTAAGATTGTCAGCTATTGGTAAACCAGACAGACAACTCTGGTATGATGTTAATACCAAGAGAGATGCTATTCCTTTAAAATCTAGTACAAGAATTAAGTTCTTATATGGTTATATACTGGAGGAGTTTTTACTTCTATGTGCTGCGATTGCAGGTCATAAGGTCACTGATCAGCAAAAGGAAGTAGAGATAGAAGGAGTTGTAGGCCATCAAGATTCTATGATAGATGGAGTTCTGGTTGATTGTAAGTCTGCCTCTGGTAACAGCTTTCATAAATTTAAAAACAATAACTTATTAGAGGAAGATCCCTTTGGATATATAGCTCAGATCTCTGCCTATGCAGAAGCTAATGGAGTTGATGAAGCAGCTTTCCTAGCTATAGATAAATCTACTGGAGAGATCTGCCTAACTCCTGTTCATTCAGTGGAGATGATTAATGCTAAAGAAAGGATTAAATTTCTTAAAGGAATGGTTACTGACAGCAGCGTCCCTGATAGGTGCTATAGTGCTGTACCTGATGGCAAGTCTGGTAATCTTAAGTTACCCTTTGGTTGTGTTTATTGTGGTCATAAAAAAGAATGTTGGTCTGATGTTAACCAAGGAAGAGGGATACGTGTCTTTCAATACGCAAAAGGTAAAAGATACTTGGTTCAAGTTGGTAAAGAACCTGATGTCCCTGAAGTAGTTAACTGGTAATGCATTGGGAATATAAAGGTAAGCCAGATCTTTCCCAGTTTGGCTTCGTTTATATTATCACCAATCTAAAAAATAAGAAAGCTTATGTTGGATGCAAACAATATTTTAATTACAAGAAAACTAAAAAGAAATCTGAATCAAACTGGAAATCTTATATGGGATCTAGTAAACAATTACTGGACGATATAGAAAAGATTGGGAAAAAGAATTTCAAATTTAAAATTCTAGCAGAGTTTAAAAATAAAAGAAGTCTAAGATACTATGAATGTTATTATCAAATAAAATATAATGTGTTAACTGCAACGCTGGAGGGAACAGATGAACCAGCCTTCTACAATAATTATGTAGGAGGTAAATTTTATAGACCTGTTCAAGAATACTTTGAACATACAGACTAGTGTTTCGACTGAAGATTTATACGATCTTACAAATAAAGATCCTCATAAATCTTTATACTTAGCTATAATATTACAAGCTCTTTTAGATCTTACCAAGCCTGAACTAAAAGAGGAAGATAGTCATATAACTCTCAATAGAGATCAAGCCCATGCATGGTTCTTTACCTCTGTAGGAGTAACCTGTGAAGACTTTGAAACCGTATGTCATTTTGCAGGGCTACCTCCTACTAAGGTGAGAACCTTTGCTTATGAAGTAAGTAAATCAGGAGATATAGATCATGTCAGAAGAAGATTCCAATCGTTACTCTAACCCATTTGACGTTCAGGTAGGTGGAGATCACTATAAAGATTGTGCTATACAACCTACGGTTTACTCTCATTACAATAATTTAAATACATGCGAAGCTAATATTGTTAAATATATAACCAGACATAATAAGAAAGGAGAAGGAAAGAAAGATATATTAAAAGTAATTCACTATGCACAACTGCTTTTAGAATTAGAGTATCCAGAAGAAGATAAACAAGCAGACCTATTTAACGATTTAATAGAGAGGGGTAGACATGTTCAAGTCAAATCGTAATCCACAATTCAGATCCAAGTTTAGTGAAGACATTTTCTATACCAAGTATTCTCATGAAGGAGCAGAAACTTTTCATGAGTTGGCTTGTACTCTGGTAGAGGATGTCTGCCAAAACAATCTGAGTAAGGACGAGAAAGAAGCACTGATAGATCACATATCCAATCTCAGATTCTTGCCCGGAGGTAGGTATCTCTACTATGCAGGAAGAGATAAGAAGTTCTTTAATAACTGTTACCTTCTTAAAGCAGAGGAAGATACCAGAGAAGATTGGGCTAATCTATCTTGGAAGTCTGAGTCTTGTCTGATGACAGGTGGTGGTATTGGTGTAGACTATTCAACTTACAGATCTGAAGGACAAACTTTGAAGGGTACAGGTGGTGTGGCTTCTGGCCCAATCCCTAAGATGCAGATGATTAACTCCATAGGTCAGAAGGTTATGCAGGGTGGTAGTCGTAGGTCTGCTATCTATGCTTCTCTTAACTGGAAGCACGATGATGTCGAGAAGTTTCTGAGTGCCAAGAATTGGTTTGATATGCCAGTAGGAAATACAGGTAAAACTTTATTTGATATTAAACAGGATGATTTTAACTTTCCTGCTCCTCTGGACATGACCAACATCAGTGTGAACTATGATACCGAATGGTTGTTAAACTATTGGGAGAAAGGAGATCTAGGCCATGTCTTTAGGACTAATGTACATCAAGCTCTTAGGACAGGAGAACCGGGATTCTCATTTAACTTCTTTGAGAAAGAGAATGAAACCCTTCGTAATGCTTGCACCGAAGTTACGAGTGAAGATGACAGTGATGTTTGTAATTTGGGTAGTCTCAATTTTGCTCGTATTGATGACCTTAATCAGTTGCAAGAGGTTGTCCAACTTGCCACAAAGTTTCTATTGTGTGGGACACTCAGAGCTACACTCCCCTATGAGAAAGTGTATGAAGTTAGAAATTCAAATAGACGTTTAGGACTTGGCTTGATGGGGCTTCATGAGTGGTTAATACAACGAGGACATAAGTATGAAACCACACCAGAGTTACATAGATGGTTTAAAGTATATGAAGCAGAGTCAGATAAGGTAGCCAGATCTTTTGCTAATACACTCAATATCTCTGTCCCTGTAGCTGTTAGGGCTGTAGCTCCTACTGGTACGATAGGGATACTGGGAGGTACATCCACTGGAGTAGAACCTATCTTTGCTGTAGCTTATAAGAGAAGGTATCTGAAAAATAAGAGATGGCACTACCAGTATGTAGTTGATAGTGCTGCACAAGAGATGCTTGAGCTTTATGGTGTCAAGCCTGAGAGTATTGAGTCTGCCCTTGATCTGGTTACTAACTATGAAAGGAGATTAAACTTCCAAGCTAATGTCCAAGAGTATGTAGACATGGCTATCTCCAGCACAATTAATCTACCAGCTTGGGATACAGAAGATAATAATGAAGGTAAGGTAGAAGACTTTGCTCAGACCTTGGCTAAATATGCTCATAGACTTAGAGGATTCACCTGTTATCCTGATGGATGTAGAGGTGGTCAGCCTTTAACTAAGGTTCCTTACAGTGAAGCTATTGAAAAACTTGGTGAAGAGTTTGAGGATAATGTACAACCTCATGATATCTGTGAGATCACTGGAGCAGGTGGAACTTGTGGGGTTTAAAATAACATTTGACAAAGTACTATATTCTGTAGTATAATATAGTATATGGAATGCCAATAGTGGGTTCCATAACCTCTTGCTTAATAAGGAGAATGCTATGAATGTAAGACTAGAAGGTGATTGGAAGTTCCTTAATACTCCTTCTCTAATGAACTTTGAGAGAAGGGCTATAGGTTATGACAGGTTGTTCCGAAGAATAATGGATATGCCTGAGAATGATAACCAAAGTTATCCACCTCATAACCTGATTAAGGAATCAGATACGGAGTTCAGGATTGAATTAGCTTTGGCTGGCTTTACAGAGGAAGAAGTTAAAGTTGTTCAGGAAGAACAAAGATTAACCATAAGTGGAAACAACTCTGAAAAGGAGGGCAACGAAAACATTCTACATAAAGGCATAGCAAGCAGAGCTTTCACAAAGACATTTGATCTTGCAGAGAATATCGAAGTCACAGAAGCATCGTTTGAAAATGGGATGGTTATCATCAAGCTCAGACAGGATATTCCAGAAGATAAAATGCCGAAGCTCATTGAATTTAAATAAGGAGATGGGAAGGTATTCATTGAGTGCCTTCCCTTTTTATAAAGGAATATATTATGAAATATATATTAATAATATTTTTAGCATTTTTAGTAAGCTCTACTAGTATGGCAAATGAAGACACCTCTCAGGAAACATGGAAAAATATTAATGAGATATTGTCTTCTCCTGTTTCATGTAATGATACATGGATAGATATAGTAAAAATATTAGAAGATCAATGTGAAGACGATAAATGAAAAAACCTATAAAAGAAACAGGTAGATGGATACTAAAAGGATATATCGTATGGTCTATATGCGCTGATCTTTTTCTTCTTTGGGGATTTTTATACTTGGTTTTGAAATACGGATAAGGAGACTACTTTGAGAAAAGATGAAAAAATAAATACAGTTTTCATAGGCTATGATCCTAAAGAGAAGGCTGCTTGTACTGTATTAAAATATATTATAGAAGAGAACTCACCTAAACCTATTCATATTAAGTTTCTCAGAAAAGATATTCTTGAATTAATGGGAATGCATTACAGACCTTATGAGATTGTCAATGGACAGTACATAGATAAGATAGATCAAAGACCTTTCTCTACT
>Ga0208299_1000790_pt1 | contig 26880 bp, 32 predicted proteins | sample 15_taG_FD_184089 | JGI IMG/M metagenome (GOLD analysis project Ga0208299, IMG submission 184089) | Marine viral communities from the Subarctic Pacific Ocean - 15_ETSP_OMZ_AT15312 metaG (SPAdes) (version 2) | ecosystem: Environmental > Aquatic > Marine > Oceanic | place: Pacific Ocean | collected...
TGAACCAAATCATTGGATAAGATTTGAAAAGGTTATGGGTGTTACATTAGAATTATCAAAATTATCATCGAAAGAACTTTTAGAAATATATATTGATATGAAAGATGTGTTACAACATAATGTTGATTTAATAACTAATTTTGATGTTAAATCTGAGTTACATGATAGGATATTTAATGATTAATCACGAATATAAATTTATATTCATTCATATACCAAAATGTGCTGGCATTTCAGTTGGTAGAACACTTTGTGATTTAGTAGGTGAGGATAAATCTAAATATGAGGGTTTTAAAATTCACCACGATGAGTTTGATTCCAAAATATGGGAAGAGTATTTTGTTTTTACTTTTTTACGAGAACCAAAAGATAGATTATATTCACAATATCGTTATAGAGATTTTTTATACGAACACGATTTTGAATATGCTGTAAAATATATGAAAAAGTTATTTGAAGAGCATTACAATAATAAGGTGGAAGAAAAAAGAGAAGGAAGTTTACAGAGTGTGTTGGATTATTATGGGGAGTGGATACATTTACCAACACAAGAAGAATTTTTAAAAGGTAAGTATAGTAATCGAATTGATAAAAGACCTTACATAGATTTTTATGGTAAGTATGAAACATTACAACAAGATTTTGATTATGTATGTGAAAAGATAGGATTACCTAAAACAAAATTACCACATTATAATAAATCAGAAAACGATAGGGATTTTAGTTATGAACGAAAATTATTTTAATGAAAAATATAATCTAATATTATGTTCAGATTATAAATTACCTACTTTACCTAAAAATGTTATTGTTAGAAAGGGAAAGTTAGAAGATATTGCTCTTACTATAAAACAAGAAGAACTTGATAACGATGAGGTTTTTTCTGGTAATTTAATTATCAATCGAGACTATTTAGATAAAATTGATTTTGATAATATATTTAAATTAAAGTTAGACGATAATTGGTTGTATACCAGTGATTTTGAGCATTCACCATTTACATTAGATGCACCACCACCTTATAGTATATGCCGATGTAGTGATGAAATTATGTATTGTAGTTCGTTTGTTTTGTGGATTTTAGGGAATAAGCATAGGACAAAAAATACTTTATATGGATTATGTAGAGTACATAGAATAAGTTTAAAACTGATTGATAAGTTGTATTATAACGAAGTTGAACTCATAAAAAAGTGGGATTTAAATATGAGGGATTTAAAATGAAAATGGATTATGATGTAGTAGTAAGTGCGGGTTGTAGTTTTATGCATGGTGATGCTATTGTCGATGAAGATGGAAAGTATATCGGTTATAAATACACCGCAGGTAAAGTTTTAGGTGATTATTTAAATTGTGATGTGAATGTTATAGCTGGTACTGGTTATTCTAATGATAGAATACTTAGAACAATTTATGAATGGGTTGAGGGAAATACAAAATATAAGAGACCATTATTTTTAATTGGTACGACCGCCACCAATAGAATAGAATTTTATAATGAAGAATCGAAAAAGTATTGGGATTTACAACCTCAACATATATTGGATTATACAAAAAAGGGACTTGAAAATATTAATGATAAAGTTACCCTTGGAGTAGGCAATTCTAAAGAATTAAAAAATTGGCTTGTATATTACATGAAAAATATATATTCAGAAGAATTACTTCATAAAAGATTACAAAGAAATATTATTTGGATGTCTGAGTATTTAAAAAATAGAAATTGTGATTATTTTATTCATAATTCTTTAGAAGATGGTTTAGAGGAAATAAAATCAAAAATAAATTATGTTTCTTTTTTAGATGAAAACTATAATGGTCCAGATACTTGGGTAAAATATTTACAATGGCAAATGAAAAATATAGATAATGAGGATATTAACAAAATTGAACTATATAGAAGTCCAAAACCACCACATGGAAAAAGGTTTTGTTTGGGCCACCCATCACCAAATTCCAATAAAGAATTAGCAGAAAGAATTTATAAGGAAATAAACAAATGAGAATAGCAGTATGTATGAGTGGACAACTTCGTAATTGGGAAATTGCAAAGGATAATCAGAAATGGTTTTGGAGCACTTCAAATGTGGAAGTAGATTATTTTATTCACACTTGGAATTATAGTGGTGATAGAATTGCTATTTCTCAGCCATATGAATGGAGAAAGGCAAATAAACATGAATTCAATAGAATAGTAAAACATTATGATGCAAAAAAATCAATTTTTGACAAAAAACCACAATCATTTTTTTATGGTGATGACCATTGGAGTGGATTATTTTATAGTTTTGCACAATCAGTAATGTTAAAACGACAATATGAAATTGACAACAATTTTGAATATGATCTCGTTATAAAATCAAGACCAGATGTCGCTTTTAACCCAGCAACACGTGAAGGGATACAACGAGTGGGGTTTACTTATGAACCACTTGAAGATGGACTTGTATACACAACTCATGGTGGAATTATGGAATACGAATTTAATATGTTTAATCCAAATGATTGTGTTTTTTATAGTAATTCTTATACTATGGATATGTTAGTTAATTTATATTTTTATAGGCAAAAAGTAATCAATGGAAAATCAGGATACGATAAGTTAAATTTTGATCCTATAGGACCAGGTGTTTTGATGCAAGAATTCGGTAGGGATTACGGAATAACCTTTATTCCAACTCATGCTCATGGAATGCATTATCAAGAAACATTAATTAAACTTGGATGTCCAGAGGGGCTTAATTTATTAAAAGTAAAAGATTTTAGAAAAATGGAAAAATATTTTAGAGAGTGGTACACTAAATGAAAAAAACAATTACAATCAAAACAGATAAACTTTTTACAGTTATAACACCAGAGGTTTCTAAGTTTGCTAAAGAGTGGGGTAAAAGTGGTATTGTTAACATTTATACAAAACATACTACTACTTCTTTGAGAGTTTTAGAGAATGAGATATTACATCATGTTGATATAAGATTTTGGCTTGATAAATATTTACCAAAACATAAACCTGAAGATAGGAGATATTTACATGATTTGGTATCATTACGAAGTGAAGTACCTCAAGGAGAAAGAACTAATGCATATTCTCACATGAGAACATTATTTTTTAATACATCAGAAAATGTTCCAATAGATAATGGAGAATTGATGTTAGGTAAGTGGCAAGATATACATTTTATAGAATTAGATCCAGGAGATGAAGTTTATCCTCTTCAAGAGAGAACTATTATTTGTACATTTATAGAAGAATGAAATTTTTTATAATAATAAAAGAAAAATCAGAAAGACTTCCAGATAAAAATTTTTTGGAGTTAGGTAAAAAATCACTTTATAAATATTTGTTGGATGAGTTGAAAGGTGAAGATGTATATGTGGATACAGATAGTGATTTTATTTTTACTGAATTATGGAATAGCCCAATTACTTGTTATAAAAGAAATCAAAAATTTATTGACTTGGAAAACGATTCAGATTATAAGATAAGTCCAGTTTTACTCATGACAGAAAATTTTTTAGACAAATATGTTGATGATGATAGTGAAATAATAGTTGCAACGCATGTTACATCACCTTTTATAAAACTATCTACCATAGTAGACGCTATTAAATATTTGGATAAGGGTTATGATACGGTACAGGCTTGTACGGAACATAAAGAGTTTACATATTTTAATGGTAAACCTGTAAATTTTGATGAGAATGTCGTACAAAAAACTCAAGATTTAAAACCTGTGGTAATGGGTAATGGGGCATTTTTTATTTTTACAAAGAAAACATTTAAAGAGAATAACAACAGAACGGGTAAGAATCCATATTTTTATCCATTAACTGTACCTGAAAGTATTGAAATTGATGATGTTGATGATTGGTATTTAGCAAAGAGTGTTTATGAATATAATTGATGTTACATTAAGAGATGGTGGTTTTACTTGTGATTTTGATTGGCCCGTGGAGTTCGCTCAAGAATACTACGAGTTGTTGTCTAAATTAAATGTTGATTTGGTGGAACTTGGTTATTGGAAACAAACAACGAAAAGTAAGAATAGATTTTTTAATTTAAATATGGATACTATTAAAGAAGTAACACAGGAGAGAGGAAATAAAAATGTATCTGTTATGATTGATTATTCTTATTGTAGTAAAGATTTAAACGACTATCCTATAGATAATCAAAATGAGATTAAGTTAATTAGAATGACTTGTAGAAAGGATATGATAGATGGTGGAGTACAATTTGCTCAGAGTTTAAAAGAACATACTGGTTTGGATATTGCATTTAATATGTTTAATACTACTAATTATACAGATGAAGATCTTGATTCTACACTTGATATTGTTTTAAAATATAATTTTGATATAATCGGTTTTGCAGATACACATGGTCATTTGGATTTGAATGTAGATATAGATAGGTACGAAAGACGATTTAAGATGATAAAGGAGTCAGGTAAAAAAACAGCTTTTCATTTACATAATCATACTGGAAAAGCCTACACAAATTATGTAAAATGTGTTGAGAGTCCTTACATAGATATATGTGATACTTCAATTATGTCACTTGGAAAGGGCGCTGGTAATTTAAAGTTGGAGAATGTGTTAGAAGATGATGGTGCTTTTTTATTAAATGACTTTGTCTTAAAATATTATGATTCGTTATGTAAAAAGACAGTAAGCCCTTACTATTTGGTAACTGGTAGATATGGTATTACAGATCATTATGCCGTACAGGCCAGAAAGTTAAATGTACCAATGAATATATTTGTAACCTTTTGTTCTACTATTTTAGGATTATATAGAGATAATTTTGATAAAACACTCTTAGAGGAGTATATAAAATGAATGTGTTGATAACAGGTGTTAGTTCTGGATTAGGTAAAGCTTTAAAAGATGAATATTTAAATTCTGGATATCAAGTTTATGGAATTAGTAGGAGAGAGGTAAAGGACTGTAATCATATTAAACTTGATTTAAATTATATTTCAAATATTAATCAAAAAATATCTAATTTGTTAGAAGATGTGAAGGAGTTAGATGTAGTTATTTTAAACGCGGGAATGCTGGGAGAGATAAAAACTTTTGATAAATGGGGATATAATGAATTACTTGAGATAATGAATGTTAATGTTTGGTCAAATAAATATATTTTGGATTGGTTGTTTGATAATAATATTAAAGTTAAACAAGTTATAACTATTTCATCAGGTGCGAGTGAACATACTTATAAAGGTTGGGGAGGTTATTCTATAACTAAATCTGCACTTAGAATGATGACAGAATTATATTCTAAAGAAATTGATGGAACACATTTTATGTCTTTGGCACCTGGTTTGGTTGATACATCCATGCAAGATTATCTTTGTAATGAAGTTAATGTTGATGAGTTTCCACTTATTAAGAAATTTATAGATAGTAGAGAAACTGGTGATACAAAATCTTCAAGAAGTGTAGCTAAAAATATAGTTAAATTAATTCCAACGTTAGTAGAATTTGAAAATGGTTCATTTATAGATTTAAGAAATTAAAATGATATTATTATGTAATGGAGATAGTTGGACACAAGGTGATGCACCTGCGCAAATAGAATATCCGGGATACAAATCGGAATTAGGAAAAACACCAGGGTGGTATAATATAGTTCCAGTTTTGCCTGTCGGAAGAAATATAAGTAGTACAGAAGTTTATAGATTTTATGATAGTTCGGTGTGGCCAAAGGTATTAGGGGAGAAACTTGGTTGGGAAACTTGGAATTGTGGTACAAGTGGAGTAAGCAATCAAACAATAATAAGAACTACAATTAATTCAATTGATTATTTAGAATCAATGGGCAAGAAAGATATATTTGTTATAATTCAATTAACAAGTTTATTAAGATACGATTCTGTTAGAATAGAATTGGGGAAAAAAAATAAGACGGATTTTGTTGATAAACGTATACCCACATTCCCATCGGAAATTGACACCCCACAAATGCATTTTTTGGTGCACCAAATGTATAAATCGGTGATAGTTGGAGTAATAAATTTACAAAATTATTTGAAAATGAAAAAATTACCATATTTGATTTATAATGCTTTTGACTATAAGATAGAAGATAATTTTAAAGAGTTTCCACAATACAATTATATAGATTTAAATAATATTTATAATAGAAGTTTTAAACCAGAGTTTAAAAATTATATTGAAAATAAATTTTCTGTTAAGTGGTCAGCAACAGAGAGTGAATATTTTGTAAAGAATCATCCAACCGATATATCACATATTGCATGGGCAGAAGAGTTATATGAATACATAAGGAATGGAGAATAATGAATATAATAACAGGTGAAAAATTTCAATCTCTGTGTGATCATTATATTAGCAGAGAATTAGATTCTGTAATGGAATTAAAGGCCACAATTCAATCACAAAAATATTTAGACATTGAAAGTTTTGATTTTACTGATTTTAACAATAAAGAAATGGTTTATTGTAATAGTGGATTGGTATCGGCAACAAAGCAAAAACTTATTGATTTAAAATTGTATGAGAAATTACAAGAATTCAAAAATCCATTTAAATTAATTTTACATAATTCAGACCAGAGATTTTATGAAAAACAATTAAAGTATTTAGATATACCAAATTGTAAAAAAATATATACTCAAAATATGGATGTAATTCATGATGATGTAATACCTTTACCTATCGGAGTTGCTAATAGTTGTTGGAAGTGGGGTGATTTAAGTGTATGGGAGAAAATTTTAAAAGAAGATATTCAAAAGGATAATTTTATTCATTTTAATTTCCAAAAAGAAGGTGGATTGAGAGAAGAGAATAATAGGGTTTATTGTTATGATTCTATGATTAAAAAAGGTATCAAGTTTTTACCAAATATGGATTATGAAAATTACCTAAAAACATTAAGCACATACAAATATTCTATAAGTCCTAAAGGAAATGGGATTGATTGTCATAGAATGTGGGAATCTTTTTATTTAAAAGTTATTCCAATATGCGAACGGAGTATTTTAACAGAATACTTTTCTAAGATATTTCCAATTGTTTTATTGGATGATTGGAATGATTTAGATTTAGAAAGTTTGCATAAAAATTATGATAAATATAATAAATGGGATAATTATTATCAGTTAGATTTTAAGGTTTTTTGTAAAAGGGTTATAGAATTATGAAAACATTGGCGGCAATTATACATGCACGAAAGGATAGTACAAGATGTCCTAATAAACACCTAAGACCATTAGGTGATACAACATTGATTGGTATTGCCTTGGAAAACCTAAGTAAGTTAGATGTTGATGAAAAGTATTTAGCAGTTTATGACCAAGAGTTAAAAGATAAAGTTATTGATGGTGTACAAATACTACACAGAGAGTATGAATCAGTTGCACCAGGTAATTGTCATCACTCGGTAATGTATAAACATTTAAATGATGTAGAATCTGAGTTTATATTAAACTATAATCCATGTCAACCATTTTTACAAGTGGATAAACTGAACGAGTGTATTAGAATTTTTAAAGAAAATAGAAAGAAGAGCATGATTACAGTTAAGAAAGAAAGAAACTTTTTTTGGGATAAAACTCGTAATCCAATAAACTTTGTACCTAATGATAGATTATCTACAACAGCAGGTCCTTGGGTTTATGTTGCAACACATTCGTTGGTTTTTTATGAAAAGAATTATATGTTAACGGAATGGGAATTATTCCCAAATACAAAAGATAATCCATTTCCATTGGCTGTGGATTGGGGTGAAAAAGAATTATTAGATGTTGATACAGAAACAGATTTTAAGATAGTTAAGAAATTTTATAATGGTTAGATATTGGTTTGATACATTTAATCATCTCAATTCATTTGATATTTTATCTTATGATTATGTTGTTTCATTATACATGAAAAATCATAATTTATTAAATGAAAGTAATGTAGAAAGATTAGGTGGTTGGAATGAAAGACCGATAAATTCGGATGTTGATGAAATTGAAGAAAGTGGATTTTGGGATGGTTATGATCCTGTTTATTTCAATGTTGCACCCGCTGGTGAAAAATTAGTGAAAATAAAGGCAGATGTTATCTCTATGGATATGCAAGGATATAAAAAAGAATGGTCACATTTTATTCATTTTAAATTACCATATGAACTCATTAATACTTATATGACTTGTATGCACGATAATCCAGATATTACTAATGTTAGAAGGTTCATTGACGAGGTTGAGGCTACAGAAGTAGGGTGGGATGAAAAGAATTGGAAGTCTATTATGAAAAAATATGATAAAAAGTATCCTAAAAAATCTTCATACGCTGATTATTTTGAAACTCACGAGAAGGAATTTGAATGGAGAATGGATTTTGATGTTACATTATATAGAAATATCAAGAAAAAGGGTATTATTTATCCAATATGTTATAATGATAAATATTTTATGTTAAAAAGAGGAACTCACAGAAGTGTTTTATTGGCAAAAACCAAAAGTGATGTTCCCATATTCTTACAATATCCTAATATGGATTTGGATACAGATATAATCTATGATGTAACCACACCAAAATTTTTTGGTGGAAATTCTTTAAGAATGAATGTTGATGTTAAAAATAAAAAGTTAAAATTTTTTATAGAAGATAAGTTAGTGAGTGATGGATGATGAAACAATATAAATATAGTGGAGTAAGATGGTTTTCAGATGTATGGGATGATTTAAAACCATTTGATATAGTGACGAAAGATGAATATCTACAAATATTTGAAAGAAATTATGATTATATTGCACAATTTAAGAATGATGAATTAATAACAAACAATTGGACAGTAGGTAAATATTGTGATAGATTAAAAGGTACTATTAAACCACCAAGAATCCCAGATAGAGAAACGGATGGAATTCATTCTGAAGGAGTTTTGTATCTTCCATTACCATACGAATTTTTTACTGATTATCAAACCACTTGGACGGGGGATATTTGTGTAAAAAACTCTAAAACTTTTGAAACACAGGATAAATGTGATTGTCATGTAAATTGTAATAAAAATTCAAGAAGTGTGGGACATAAATTAAAAGACTTTAAAGAATTTATACATTTGGGTAAAAAATGGGATACAGGTTTTCATTCTGATGGTGCACCATATACACCGTGGGCCTATGAAGCATTTTATACAATGAAAAACTTTGGACTTTTCAAACCTATTCTTAACGGAAAGAGGTTTCCACAAACTGGCACTCATAGAATATTTTTTTTATCTACGACTAATAGTGATGTTCCATTTTTTATTAGTCCGAAATTTCGAACATCAAGTGGAGGTTTTGCACCTTTTTTTGGTGATGGTAAATATTGTCATTTATCCATAGATAGTGAGTTAAAAAAAGTAGAATTTTATTTAAGTTTTTATCATTCTTCATTTGATAAAGATAGAGATGAAAAAGTGGGAGAAATTGTTTATGTCAACAGTAAATGGTAATCATGCAGATTTTTGGATAAAAGAAAATCATCCAGAAAATGGATTATTTAGAGTATATTATAAAGATATAATCGGCGATAGTGGCGATTCGTTTAACGGTGATGCCGGTGCAACATTTGATAAGAATAAAGGTGAAGGATTGAGGTGGGAATGGTATTATAAAGACGGAAGGAGAGCAGATGGAATATCAAGGGGCTGGTATCCAAGTGGAAAATTAAAAATAATAATAACTTGGAAAAATGGAAAGCAGCATGGAAAACAAACTGAATGGTATGAAAATGATCAGATTTATAGAGACTTAAATTATAAGAATGGTTCATTTGATGGAAAGTGCATTAAATGGCATGAAAATGGACAGAAGATGAGTGAAGTAACTTATAAGGATAATGTACCTGATGGAGAATATAAATGTTGGAATCAAAATGGTGAAGTGTTATATGAAACAGAGTTTGTTAATGGAAATGGAGTTTGGAAAATGTATTTCTTTGATGGACGAAAAAAAGAAGAATGGATTTGGAAAAATGGAATTAAAATGATAGATAATATAAAATATAATACAACCAGAGGTAACATCACAGACTTCTCTCACTCTAAGTCAGACTTAAAGAACTTAGTTGATAACATAAAAGATACTGATGATGCCACAGGGTTGATAAATGCATATGATCAGTCTGAACCCAAGGATGGTTGGTTTAGACGATACTGGTCAAATGGTCAATTAAGATACGAATGGGAATACAAAGACGGTAAACGTGTAGATGGTGTATCAAAGGCTTGGTGGCCAAGTGGTCAGTTAAAATCAGTAAAACCCTGGAAGAATAGAGTTATAGATGGAACATGGACTTTTTGGTACGAGAATGGACAAAAGGAGTTGGAAAGAATTTACAAAGATGGGAAACAGATTTCTGAAGAACTATGGAACGAAGATGGTTCTGTGAAGGAATGATTGAATGGTAAAAGATGGATTGTATACTCAATGGTATGAAAATGGACAGATTATTAGAGAAAATGTTGGTGGGACTCCAAAAAAATAATGCGAGAGTCAATAAAACAGAATATTAAAAGGAAAATATCAAAAATAAATGATGTCAAAATTTATAATGGATTTCCTTTATTTAGTTTTGTAGAGTTAAATGTAAATGAATTGTGTAATAGAACTTGTGTATTTTGTCCAAGAGTTGATCCTAAAACATATCCTAATCTAAATTTACATATGGATTTAGAATTGGCAGAATTAATATCTGTTCAACTTGAGAGTGTTGGATTCAATGGAATTGTAAATGTAAGTGGAACTGGTGAAGCAACTTTAACTAAATATTTATCTGATATAGTTAAGAAGTTCGGTGATAGAAATATTCATACTGAGATTGTTACTAATGGAGATTTTTTGAAACCAAAACTTGTTAGTGATTTATACTCATCTGGACTTAAACAGTTAGTAATTAGTATGTATGATGGACCAGAACAAATAGAATATTTTAATAATTTATTTGATGAGTGTGGGATTGATGAAGATTTATATACATTACGAGATAGATGGTATGATGAAGATGAGGATTATGGGTTAATATATACAAATAGGGCTGGAAGTATGGGAGAAAAATTATTATCTCCACATGAAAGACCTTGTTATTATCCGCATTATGCAACATACATAGATTGGAATGGTGATGTTTTACTATGTTGTCAAGATATGTACAATAGAACTGTAAAATTTGGTAATGTAAAAGATAAACCACTTTTTGACATTTGGGTTGATAAACAATTGATGGATTATAGAAAAAAATTAAAAAATGGAGATAGAACTAAATCTCCTTGTTCAAATTGTAATGTAAATGGAATGGTTTTTGGGGAGGGTCATTCAAGGTTATGGTAAAAACTATAGAACGTAAAAGATTAAAATTTAAGGATGGTTATACATATCTTGGTAGAAATATGATAATGGATGAACATCCAGAATACATACATAAATCTCTTTTAGAATACTTTAAGAAAGAGGATTTACATCCATATCCAGATATGTGGAAACCATATGAGAAATTAAGTAATTATTTAAATGTTTCAGAAGAGAAATTATTAATTACAAGAGGAGTAGAAGGTGCATTTAAACAAGTATTTGCAACATTAGTAGACAAAGGTGATTCAGTTGGGATATTAACACCGACCTGTGCAATGTATCATGTTTATGCAGAAGTTTATGGTATTGATGTTATAGAAGTTAAAGGAAAAAAACCAGATTATAAAATTACAGTAGAACAAATTAAAGAAATAGTTCCTAATATAAAAGTATTATTTTTAGATAATCCAAAATCACATTTGCCAAGTCATTTTACACATCAAGAGTTAGATACTATTATAACATATTGTAATTTTTTTGGAGTTAAAGTTTTTCTTGATGAAGTTTATATTGGATGGGACATTGATAGTTATTTACCTAAGTTACATAAACATAAAAATTTAATAATATCATCAAGTTTTTCTAAAATAGCATTTGCATCATTAAGAGTTGGTTGGTTAGTTACCAATAAAGAATTGAAAAAACAGATTGAAACTTTAAGAGAGTCCTATGAATTAGATTATTTTGCCTGTAAGTTAATAGAATTTATAATCGATAATCAAGACTATATTAAAGACTTAAAGAAAAAAATTTTAGATACCAAAAAACGATGGTATAATGAATTATCAAAAAGTAATAAATTTAAGGTATATGATTCTAAGAGTTATGTTTTAAGATTATATTCAAAAAATAAAGAATTAATTAAAAAGACTTATGATAAATTATATAATGAGAAAATACTTATTAGTATAGTAGATGATGTCAATTTAGTTTTTAGTGTAACCAATAACAAAAAAATAGAGGAGGTATTTTTTAAAGAACTTTCAAGGATGGTAAATGAGTAAAATATATAAACAAGGAAAAGTAAAATTCTTTACCGAAGTTTTCAATGATTTGAAATCATTTGATTTTATAAGTGTCCCTGAATTTTATGATCATTATTTTTTAAAAAATATCCAATTGATAGAAAATTATAGCAACCACTATTCAGAAAATAAAGTAACATCCGTTTTTAAGAACAAAGAAGGTAAATTAGAAGCACAAGATACAGACATGGATAAGATTTTTAATATTGCTATTAAAGAATATAAATTGGAATCAAAATCTTCCAGTTCTTTGATGAATTTAAAAAATTTTGGAGGGAAAATTTTATATATTGAATTACCTTGTGGATTTTTTAATGATTATTTAACCAGTTGGTCGGGGCGGAGTGATGAATATGATTGGCTTGGTGTTAAAAATATACATTGGAAAGATGTGAAAGAAAAAATTAAATCTAATAAATATTGGGAATCAGAATCTCGATCATGTACAACTTATGAATGTTTTGATTCAATAAAAAGATATGGAGTTATACGGATAATTGAGAATATGGATGATAGAGAGGTTTTAGGTAAATTATCAAAGACTAATGGGAAATGGCTTTCCCACGGTGGCCATAGAATTGCGTATTTATCGATATTGGGGTATGACATACCAATGATTTTTTATATAAATAAATATTTACTTTCAGAAAATGAATTTATATTTGAGGGAAGTAAACATTCTTCATTTTTTGATGATGGAAAATATTGTTATTTGGTTATTACACCAAAATTCAAAAAAGTAGAATTTTATTTAAGTTTTTACCGTTCATCATTTGATAAAGATAGAGATGAAAAAGTGGGTGAAATTGTTTATGAGTAGATTTAAAGGTTTTTATTTAGATCAAAATGGTTTTTATAGAATAAATAAGAATGCTCGTGGCATTGGATGGAAAAGTCCACATTATTCTGCTGGTAATGGACTAAAAACTCATATAGATGAGGGAACATTTCAATACTTGGATAGTTTGGGTTGTAAATCTCTATTAGATGTAGGATGCTCAATCGGTACAAATGTTCAAATAGCCCTTGAAATGGGTTGGGGAGCGTTTGGAATTGAAGTTGATGATACTGTGTTACATGAGAATGGAAAGTATCAAAAAAATATTGCATTAATAGATTGTACACACAATCCTGTAATTTTTCACCAACCATTTGATGTTGTATGGTCAGTAGAGGTAGCAGAACATATACCAAAAGAAAGGTTTGAGAATTATTTGGAAACTTTAGTTGGAAATTGTGGAAAATATTTGGTAATGACTGCTGCAAAAGATACAGCATCTGAACAAGAAGTTAAGAAACAATTAAGGGGTGAATTATGGGGACAGCATCTAAATGGACAAAAAAGAGAATATTGGATAGATAAGATAGAAAAAAAAGGTTTGAAATATAATGATGAACTTTGTAAAAAACTTGTAAAAAAATCAACAATGATTAAACCGTATTTGAAATATTCTGGAATGGTATTTGAAAAATGAAAATAGTTGCATTTGTACCGATTAAATTAAAATCCCGAAGGTTGAAAAATAAAATGAGATTACCATTGGGAGATAAAATGTTGTTTCAGCACATATTTGATAAATTATTAAATGTTAAACAGGATATAGATATTTATTGTTACTGTTCTGATAATAGTATTGAAAAAGATTTACCGAGTTCTGTTAAGTTTTTACAGAGGGATACCTATCTCGATGGAGATGAGATAAAAGGTATTCAAATATATGAGAGTTTTATAAATGATGTTGATGGAGACATTTATTTATTATGTCACGCTACAAGCCCCTTTTTAAAATCAAAAACTATTGAAATTGGACTTAATAAAGTTATAGAAAAAGGTTATGATTCTGCCTTTTCAGTAAATAGAATACAAACTTTCTCTTGGTTTAATGGTAAACCTTTGAACTATAAATTTGATGATGTTGTTAGGACTCAAGATTTAGAACCAGTATTTTGGGAAACAAGTGCATTTTATATTTTTAAAAAGAAAGTTTTAACAAAATCTAATAGAAGAATTGGAGAAAAACATTTTATGGTTGAAACTGATAGAATAGAATCGATTGATATTGATGAAAAACAAGATTATGAGATAGCAAAAAAATTAATTTAAAATTGTTATGAATAAAAAAATTTTTAAAACGGTTGGTGTGAAATATTGGAAACCCCATTTCAATGATTTAAAACCATTTGATTTGTTAGATGTATGTGATGTTTTAGAAAGACAGAAAAATACTCTTGAGTGTTTTGATGAATGTCTTGTACAACAGGAAAATGGATATTATTTTTTGAAGATTACAGAGGATCAATTGGATCATCCTGAAGTAAAAAGGTTACATGAAAAATTTAATCATAAAAGTGTTGATGTAAATGATTTAAAAATTATTAAATTTGAATCATATGGTAAAAGACCATATAAGAGAAATTATTCGAATGATTATTTAATTGAAGATAGGCCAAATTTTCAATTACGAGACGGAAAGGTTACACCAGGTTTTGGTACTTGGAATTGGAAAAAATATTTTGAGGACGTTGATAATAAAAAACAATCAAGAACAAAAATTTATTTAGAAATACCACATCAAGTAATAAGTGAAAATTTGATTAGTTTAAATCAAAAATTTTATAGGAAGGTATTACCAAAAAATGGTATCAATATAATTAAAAATTTTATAAAAGAAGTAGAAAAAACTACTGATTCTTGGAATGACACGGACAAGGTAAACAAAATAATAGGTAAATACGATGAAAAATGTCCTGATTGGAATTTTGAGTTTCCAATTTACGCATATAGTTCGGTAAAACGAAAGGGATTATTATTTCCATCTTTTGCTGCTAATGGGGGTTATTTTATGGCATCACAGGGATTACATCGACTTATTATGCCTGCATACGCACAATCTGATGTTCCTATAATATTACCTATTCCAGTAGAAAATAAAAAAAGATATTTTATTTTTTCTTCACATAATGATTTTAGAAAGGTAGATGATGAATATTCATTTTTGATGATTGATGTGGATATGAATAGTAAAAGATTAATTTTTTATTTAACACCTACCAAACTATACGATTTAAGAAAAATAAACCATGACAATTTTAAAGAATGGAAAACAGAATATATCGGTGAGAGTCAATATGAATAAACCAGATAAAAATAGTCCATTTTCTATATTTAAACCATTTGATATAACCACTATGGGTTATTATTCGTACATCGATTTTCAAAATGTAGAATATTTAAAAACCAAATTTGATTCTTGGAGAGTTGAAAGTTACTATCTTTGGCAAACTAAAACAAAATTTGAAAGACCTATAGTTAGGTGGTATGATAAACCAAATGGTATGATATGGGGAATTAGTGATTATCAAAATAAGTATACTTGGACTAACAAGGGAGATCCACCATACTCTACTTTTGTAACACAATCAGAATCGAGGAGTATTTCAGTAGAAGAGCATATTATATATTTAGATTTTCCAATTTGGTGGTTTTCCAATGATGTCAAAAATACAACTTATGGTAAGTTTGACTATGATGTTTTGATGAGTTTTATTGATATAATGAATAAAAATGGGTGGACATCGGAAAATTACTTTGAGTTGACCAAAGAATATAATGAAAAATATCCTGAAATTGAAGATGGAGAATATAATTGGGTTTCAAATTCATTCGTAGATTTATATGGTTCTTTTAAAAAGTATGGAAGATTAACTATTACTGTTATAGATAGGCCGTATTCATTATTTATTGGTTCATCTCATAATTTATTTTATGGTTCAGTATTTGGTTGGGAAACCTTACCTATTTTTGTTAAAATTCCGATTGACAAGACTAAAGGTAGAAAGGGTATGCGTATATTAAAAGAAAGTTGGTATTGTTATGTACAACCAAATAATTTTGCACATTACCGATACGATAATAGTGAAATATTTTATATGTTTTATGTTGATATAAAAAATGAAAAATTTTATGGTAAAAAATATGATGTCAGTAAATTTGAATATTTTAAGCAAAACATGCAAAATTTACCAAGTGATTTATATAAAGAATTTGAGTTGATTGAAAGATGAAGGTTGCAGTATTAATACCAGGAGAGTTAAGAGATATTCATAATGTAAAGAGATTATATGAAGATTGTGATGTGTTTATACATTCTGATGAGAAATATTTGAATGATGTACAATATAATACGAGTAGAGAATATCCGAATAGATGGAGTAGATGGTATTTTGAATCCTTTAAGGGTGAGGATGAGATAAGATATAAAAGATATCTTGAAAATTTTTCATCTAATATGCATAGAATAGTACAATGGTTTAGGTATACAAAATTATTAAAAAAGAATTTGAGTGGTTATGATGTAATAGTCAGAACACGAACCGATTTAGTACATGACATAGATACATTAAAAGGGTTTTTGAAAGACAAGGTAATCGAAAAAGATACTCTGTACATCTTCAAAGATTGGTTATGGTATGGTGAACCAAAGACTATGTTTAAAACTGATTTATACGAGGATATTATTTTTTATATACATAGAGATAATGAATATTTAAAATTAGATTACGATACAATTTTGAAATCAGATTTGGATTCTGTAAGATTTCATTGGTTGAATTATCCAAAACAATATATTAATAATTGGGAAAACTTTAAAGAAGATATTAAGAAAAATTTAGATCAATTAAATGATATGAAAAAGGCGAAAGAGGGGATTTTTACCAAAAAAATATATACAAATCCATTTCCGAGTGAAAAGATATTTACGATGCATTTATTGAATCAAAAAATTGTATGTAAAAATTTAGGATTCGGAGTAAAGTTAGAAAAAAAGGAAGCTCAAAAGGAAAGAGGAGATTTTGATGAAATATAATATAGCAGTTACTATATCAGGATTAATCAGAGGATGGGATACTACATATAAAATATTTCAATATTGGAATAAATTATATGATGAAATAGAATTTACCTTTTTTCTTTCAACATGGAAAGATGTTGAGATAGATTTTTCTCAATATGATTTATTGGAAAGATATGAAATTTTAGAATATGATGAAATTCCAGAATATATTTATAATAAATATGAAAATTCTCCATTATTTTATGCTTATGCATTATATAGAGTTCATAAATTACGATTAAGTTATGAAAATGAAACTAATATTAAATTTGATGCTGTTATGCAAGTTCGTAATGATATGTTTGTAGCAAAAGATACTTTTGAAAATATCCGTAAGTTACTTAGAAGATCTCCTAACCTAAGATTACAACCAAATATGTTTTATTCTATTAGTGGAACTGAATCACGATATGGTAATTTTTATATGCCATTTGATAATTTTGGATTTGCAAATCCAAAGGCAATGGATAAATATAGTGATATGTATCATAATATTTATGTTGATGAAAAAATTGAAGCTTCTGGCCTTCATTTTATGCAGGCCCAACATCTTGTAAGTAAAAATATATATAATGCTAAAATGGGTGGTAGTGCAATTCTTATAAGATTTGGTAATAAAACGGCTCCTTATCTGACATTTGATCATGTTAATGATATACTTGAAAGAAAGGGTGTTGAATATTTATATGATGATACAGGATTGGGTAAGGGTGGATTTGTAAAAGGTGAAAATTTTCGTGATTTTATAAAACGACATTTAGTATAAATGAAAAATTATAAAGACAAACAGATAAATTTTTGTTGGACACCATTTGGTTATTCTTATTCTGTGCCATTATCACTTGGATATTTAAAGTCTAATTTAACTGAACATGGATATAAAAATGTAAAAGTATTTGATTTAAATCAAGATTTTTGGTATAGAAATAAAGATGAATTGGGTAAAGGATTAGATCCTTTCGAAGAAAGATATCAAACAATTTTACAAGATGTAACAAGTTGGAATAACCCAGAAAATTATTATTCTAAAGTTCATGTTATAGGACAAGTAAAAGATTTAATCAATGAGTATAGAGATAAGTTACTTGAAAACGACCCAAGTATTGTTGGATTTTGTATTTTCAATACAAATATTTGGTTTACTTTAGAAGTTTGTACTGCTATAAGAGCTAAAAATTCTGATGTTAAAATTCTTATAGGTGGTCCAGAGGCGACAGCATCACATTATAATCCAGGTCATAAATTAAAAGAGATGATTAAACTTGGTATCGTAGATGCTGTAGTATTTGGTGAAGGAGATATTACTGTTGTTGAAGTATGTGAAACGATTTTGACAAAAAAATATGACTATAAAAATATTGATGGGTTGTACTATTTAGGTGGTGGAAACAATGGAGAGAAGGAAGTAAAAAATACATTGTGGAGACAGTTTATTCCTGATATTGATAGTGTTCCAATTCCAGATTATTCTGATATAGATTTCTCTTTATACCAACAACCCGAAATACCTGTTGTGTTAAGTAGAGGATGTAATTACAGTTGTCTTTATTGTGGAGTAAAATTATATTGGAAAAAGGCATCTGATTTTAGAAAACGTTCATCACAAAATTTACTGGATGAAATTTTATATTTGGATGAAAGTGGTTATTTACCAAGAGGACAATTTAATTTTCTATCTTGGAAAGGTGCATATGTAAATACTGATGTGGTGAAAAGACCAGAAACAGAAAGTGGTAAATCGATACTTGAAGAGTTATGTGAAAAAATTGTAGACCATTATGGTGATAAAGAATACGATGTACCATTTCAATGGGGTGGCTGGGCAAGAGTAGATAAAAACCTTACTCCTGAAATATGTAGAAAAATGTTTAAAGCAGGATGTCATCACTTAACATTTGGATTTGAAAGTGGAAGTCCACGAATAAATAAAGAAATGAAAAAGGGATATAAGTTTAGAGAATACGATAATGAATATGCAGCAAATGTATTTAAGAATGTTATGGATGCTGGAATACAGACAGTATTATTTTTAATCATTGGATATCCTACCGAAACAGAAGAAGATTTTCAAGAAACAATGAAATTTTTAAAGAAGTATAGAAAACATATTGACGCAGTTTATTGTATGAGTACATTTATTTTAAGTAGGGAGATGATGAATGATGATGATCCCAAATGGGGAAGATCGGCATTTCATATTAGGTCGGCACGAGGTGGTGGTGGAGACTTGGCACCACATGCCATTGAATGGGAAAGTGAAGAGAATACCTACGAAGAAAGGTTAGAGAGGTTGGAAATATTTAAAAAGTTTGCAGGAGAAAGTGATTTAACAACTATTTCACCAAGATTACCTGATGGCCCCTCAACACCCAATCAGGGAACAACAATGGATTAGTCCAAGAGAATAGATTATGAAAAAATTCGTTAATAAAGTGAAGATAGCAGTATTTCTATACGGTGAATATAGACAGTTTGAACTAGCTGTTAACATATACAAGGATAAGCTCAGCTCTTATAATCCAGACTATTATGTAGCATCTTGGGATTATAGTAGAGAGAAAAGTGACCTTGGTACATATGACGAGGAACATATCGTTACAGAGGATATGATTAAAAAGTATTTACCTAATGCTATAGTTTCACTTCGCAAAGATAAGGATAGATTGAGCAGATTCACTCATAAGATTTATGAACATCTAAAGATGTGTGCTGATATGTGTGTAGATAGTGGTAAGGACTATGATATGATTATAGTTAAAAGAATAGATGGTTTCGAGATATTTGATGATTCTCTATTTAGTAATATAGATACCAACTCGTTATACACAGATAAAGGTTTATCAGATGGCATTAAATTTGATTTTGTAGATCTATTCTTTTACGGAGGAGTTAAACCTGTACTTCACTTTATTAACGAATTTTGTCATAAAATATCATTAGGATTGAAAGTCATGTGTCATAAAGATCCAGATAAGTTCTTGTACCATTCTAATATCTCAGTCAAGAAGTTTCCTGAAAAAGTAATGATGTGTCTTATCAGACCTAATATGTTAGACTTGTTTAAGAATTGTAAGTCATATAGCGATATCACACAAGATATTAGAAGTTTGAATAGTAAGGCTACAAGTGAATGGTATGATGTATTAAGAAAAACTGTAAGTAAGGTATAGATTTATGAAGATGTGTATAGCCATCATTGGAGGAATTTTTTTTGATAAAGTATTAAAGGATTATAGATATATTGAACCTTGTTACAAATATTTTAAGAAAAATGTTATTGATTGTAACGATGATTGTGAATTTGACATCTATATGAATTGTTGGTGTACTGATGATGATATCATTGATAGGATAAAGAATTTATACAATCCTATAAGTTCGAGATTCGAAAAACCTTTTATAAAAAAACGGATGCCATCAAGGGTGATAACTCACAAACGAGTATGGGAGTTAATAAAACACGATAAAAAATATGATTTATATTTATTTTTAAGAACAGATGTTATGTATATGTCAAAAATAATATTAAAGAATTTAAATCCAGACATGATTTATCATAACGATGGCCACGTACACTCTGGTGATTTTTTTTACATTATGAATTATAACAATGGGCGTAAGTTTGTTGGAGCATCAGATAGTGGTATAATAAAAGGTGCAGACGCGTTAGAAGATTATTGTTCGGAGTTTTCAACAATGATAAATTATCAGAGGTCAGGTATCGATGTTGAAGTGTATAGAAAGCTATGGAGTCCATCTCAAAACACCAAGATAAAAAAAGAAATTTTAGAAGATGTACTTTATGAATAAGAAAAAGAGGTTACTAAATGACAAATAGGATAATAAATCCCGATTCAATTCCTTATTTGAAAAAATTTTTTGATAATCATAAGTTATTTTATGTTACAGATTTTCCTTGGCAAATTTTTAATGCAGAAAGTAGAAATGCATTTAGTACATTCAACAACACTTCAACTACTTTATCAGAAAGTATTTGGAATCCAAATGAAAATAGAAAACTAAGATATAAATGGATGTGCGATGAACATGGACTTTTTAATGTTATACGAAATGAAAGAAATTCATTTTTTAGAATATTAGAATATGCATTAAATAAGGATAATCCAAGTACATTAAGACAAAGGAGATATTTGACTCAACAACTTGTAGAATTTAATGGTGTTACAAATAATCCAATACACTTTTCAGTTAAACCAAAGAGTAAAAATGCTACTTTGGATTTGGATGATTATAAATCCTGCAGAGATTTTGAACTAATATGTCATCCTGGTGGTACAAGAGCAGCAGCACATACGTTTTTAAGAAGTAATGCGAAAAAATTATTTTTGTATATAAATAAAAAGTATTTTTTAAAGATGGAATTTAAGTATAGTGGTGGTGTAGAGGAAATAAAACATTGGGATGAATTGGTAAATTATTTTGAACCTAACTTTGATGGTGATATTGATTTAATATATAATTTTCATTCTGAGCATGGTGATGATTCTTATAAGAATAAAATGAAATATCATAAACAAACCGAAAGTAGTGTTTTAAAATTATTTGAGATTAAAGAAGCTGGTTGGAATAAAAAAGGTATGCCTATAATGAATCGTACAGGTGAAAGAGAAATTAATCCCCATGAAAAATTTAGATTTTTAAAAACAGAAACATTTCACTCTGATGCTTTTTCCGATTCCTATAATATATCTAAAATTTTAACAAATTCAGTTTTGAATGTATATTCTAATAACCCTAAACTTGGTAAAGTTGAGTCTATTTTATGTAAAAATAGAAATAATCTTTTGGACTTCAATTTTAAAGACAGATATAATATTTTCAATCCTATAGATTTACACAACATTTCAAACTATATGTATTCACACCGACCACATTTTCAAGATGAAATGGATGATAATTTGTATGATAAAATAATGCAGTTTTTTGATATAGCAATAGATAGTAATGTTTTAAAAAATAATCTTTTTGATGAATATAGATTTGATTTAAATGATAAATACATTGAAATAGAAAATGATTTTAGTAAAATAGTTAAAGAGAATGATTATAAAGGTTATGCGATTTGGATTGATAAAGATGTAGTTCAAAAAATGGATAGAGAAGTTTATGAATTTTTATATATTGTGAGAAATGATATTGCAATAACTAAAACTAAAAATGATAAAGTTGCTATTATTAATTGTGAACATGAAGATTGGAAAACAAATGAATTAAATTCAAAATCAATATGGATAATAGAAGATAGTTTTGTATACAAGGAAGAAGAATGATATTACTAATTTGTCCAGGGGGATATAAATCAAAAGGATATGATATCATACACTATGACCCTACTAAAAGTTGGGTTGATATAATTGGTGATGCCGGTATGGAAAAGTCATTAAGAGAATTAAAAAAGAAAAAATTATATGATAGAGTTATTATGTTGAAAGATACTAATATAAATATTGAAGAAAGTAGTGATTTAGGAAGATATACGATTTATAGTTATAATTGTTCAATGGAACAAAAACATTTGCCCACTAACAATGTTAAGTGGGTTATTAATAAATTATCACTAAAAAAACCAAATATTTGGAATTGGTATTCTGACTCTTTGACATTTGATATAATATCCAACATAACTAAAGAGTTATGGGATATACTGGAATACAATCGTCAGAGTAGAATAGAAGACAAGTTTTTATGTTATCTTTCTATGATGAATATACATATAGAGAAATTATGAAAATAGCATTACAACTTTCAGGACAAATAAGATTCTGGGAACAATCATATGAATATTGGACAGAACTTAAATATAAATTAGAACAATCTGGATTTGATGTTGATATTCACATTTGTGGTTGGGAAGATAGTTACACTAAATCTTTTGACTTCAGTTCTTTTACAACACATAATTTGATTCCAATCAATAATGATTTATTAACGACTGGCCAGGAGACCTGGAGCTCCAGTTCTCAAGGAATAATGAGAAGAAAACAAGACCCAATCGGACTGATGCCATTTTCATATCAACAATATTGGGGAAGTAGATATAGAAGATTATACCAAAAGGAAAATAATGTTCAATATGATTTTATAATGGTGACAAGACCAGATTTATGGTTTAAATGTGATATTGTAAAAATTTTACAAGATAAGAAAAAAGAAATTTGTGAGTCAAAGTGTACGGTATTTATACCATTTGGAGTAATCAATACTGTAGGAAGAAAGCCAGTTTATCCTTCGAGATTATGTAATGACTATATGTGCTTAGGAACAGAAGAATCTATGAACTTGTATTGTAATGGATTTTTACACTCATATTTACAAGATTCAAAAAGTTTTATTTCTACAAATCATACTTATCCATCTATGACTTGTATGAAAACAAACTTACTTACAAAGTCAATTACTATACCAATGAAACTTAGGAGATTAAATGATACTATTATGTAACGGAGATAGTTGGACACAAGGTGATTCACCATCACAAACACCAAATTGGGAAGCAACAAAAACATTAGATTGGTATGATATAATTCCTAATTTTGGTTCACCTTTTCATCCCTCAAAGGGTACGAAAGTTTTATATAAATTCTACGATAGTCCAGTCTGGCCTAAAGTATTGGGAGAAAAACTTGGTGTTGAAACTTGGAATTGTGGTAGATTAGGAATCAGTAATGATAGAATTTTTAGAACGACTATAAACTCTATTGCGTATTTAGAATCTTTAGGAAAAAAAGATTTGGTTGTTGTTATTGGACTAACTTCAATATTGAGGTATGAAACTTGGAATGAATATGAGCCAAATATGTGGGAAGATAATAGGGTAACGGCAGAAGATTTTCTGACGCAGGATATAAAAGGATATAAATGGTCTGATAGTTTGGTATACAAAACTATTATTAATATAGTTAATCTTCAAAATTTTTGTAAAGTTAAAAATATACCTTATTTAATTTTTAGTGCTTTTGATGATATGGACGAAGATTTAAAAACTTCAGAATTGTATAAATATATTGATTTGAAAAATATTTACAATAATAATTTCAAAGGACATTTTAAAGAGTATATTGAAAATAAATTTAATACCACTTGGGTGGAAGAACCATATTTCAGAATTTCACATCCTACCGATATATCACATATAGAGTGGGGAAACCAGTTATACAAATATATGGTGGATAATATATTATGAAAAATATAATTTGCATAACACCAATAAAACATATAGATGGAATGTATGAGAAGTTAGAACGGTGTGGTAATATAATATATGAACCAGAAATAACAAAGTCTAAGCTAAAAAAAGTTTTATCTGACTTGAAGGTTGAATATTTATTAACAATAGCAAACAAACAAAATTTTATTTTGGATGAGGAAGTTTTAAATGGAAGTCAGTTGAAAGTTATTAATACTTGTTCAACTGGACTCAATCATATTGATTTGGATTATTGTAAAAAAAATAAAATAGATGTGTGGTCGTTAAAAGAAGATTATGAAGTGATAAATGATATACCAACAACATCAGAATTGGCATTTGGATTGATGTTGTCGTTGATGAGAAATATATCAAAGTCATTTCATTCAGTAAGAGATGGTAATTGGGACTATGAACCATTTGTAGGTCATCAAATTAAAGGTAAGACTATTGGTGTGATTGGTTATGGTAGACTTGGTAAAATTATGTGTCGGTTATTTGATGGTTGGGGAGTTGATACATTTGTTTACGATCCATATGTAGATGTTGATGTTGAAAAAGATTTTGAAGTTGATTTAACAACTTTGTTAGAATATTCAGATGTGGTTTTCTTACATACACACGTAACAGATGAAACTCGTGGTATGGTAAATGATGAGTTTTTATCTCAAATGAAACAAGGAAGTTATTTAGTGAATACGGCACGAGGTGAATTGATAGATGAAGATTCAATAATAAAATCTATTGAACAAGGACATTTGAAGGGTTACGGAACGGATGTAATCAGAGATGAATTTGGGAATAGAGAAAATAGTAAATTGGTAGAGTTTTCAATTAATCCAAATAATAATGTAGTAATAACGCCACATATTGGTGGAATGACAGTAGAGGGCCAGTATAAAGCTTTAGACTGGACGATAGGGAAGTTTAAATAATGAAAGTAGGTTTTTTTGTATGTTCTAATGGTTATGGTCATTTTATGAGGGTTAGTAAAATTGCTAATCAATTAAAAAAACTAAATGATTCGTGCGAAATAGATATATTTTGTGAACAATATCAGATTGATAAATTTCAATCCATTCTTGTAGATGATTTTAATTATATTCCGTATAAAAGTAGTAATATTAATTGGAATACATATTTAGGTGGAATTCGTTTTGATTATGATGAATATATGAAATGGTTAAATCAATATAAAGATGTTGTTAATGATTATGATGTGGTTGTGAGTGATAATATAGTAGGATTATTAAAGTATAGAAATGATATTATTTTATCATCTTCTTTTTTATGGCACGATGTAATGATTGATAAGTTTTCTAATAATCCAGATGTTTTAAAATTGTATGAATTTGAACAAAATTTATTGACTAAATATAAACCCAATATGTTATGTGTTAAAGATATAGTTATGGAAAGTATAAAATACTCAACTAATCCAATTTATACTGGTTGGTGTTGTGATTTAAATAAATTGGAAGAACCAATTGATGATATAGAAAATTTTGTTTTTATAAGTCCATCTTTAGGATATGATATAAGTTATACTAATACATTTTTAGAAATGGCAAAGGGATTAGAAAAATCTAAATACAATGTTTATTTGTCAAAAGATTTATATGATATGAGAGATAATGATTCTTATTTTAAATTTGAGCATAAAAATTTTGAAAGTATATCAAAGAATTCAGTATTTGTTTTTAGGCCGGGAGTGGGAACAATAACTGATTGTATTCAATATAATTCACCGATGATATTAGTATATTCTGAAAGTGATTCTAAAGAAATTTTACATTTGGCAAATAGAGTAATGGAAATGGAACTTGGATTAGGTATTTTAGTAAATTCAAATTTTGATAAAGTATTAGATAGCTTTGATATGTTTAGATATAAGAAAAATATTTCACAATTAAAGAAAAATGGTCATATTAATTCAGCAAGATATTTATTAACGAAATATTAAGTAGGATAATAGATACATAAGGAAAAATAAGGAAAAGTTATGAATATAGGAATAATAGGAAAAGGTTTTGTAGGAACGGCAATATCAGAAGGTTTTAAAACTCAAGGTCATAATGTAATAGTACATGATGTTAGGTTAGAAACCAAAATAACTGATGTATTGTCAACCCCGATTTTATATATTTCAGTACCAACACCAAGTGCACCAAATGGTGATTGTGATACAAGTATAGTAGAGAGTGTATTACAAGAACTATTTGATTTGAATTATAAAGGGGCGGTGTGTGTAAAGAGTACTGTTAAGCCTGGTAGTATTGATGGTTGGAAAGAACAATTTAATAGTTTAAATATAAGTTTTGTTCCAGAATTTCTTCGTGAGAAATGTGCAGTAGAAGATTTTATATATAACAATCAAGTATTAGTTATAGGTA
>Ga0208299_1000794_pt1 | contig 26729 bp, 28 predicted proteins | sample 15_taG_FD_184089 | JGI IMG/M metagenome (GOLD analysis project Ga0208299, IMG submission 184089) | Marine viral communities from the Subarctic Pacific Ocean - 15_ETSP_OMZ_AT15312 metaG (SPAdes) (version 2) | ecosystem: Environmental > Aquatic > Marine > Oceanic | place: Pacific Ocean | collected...
GTTTAAATGTAGCGACAGCAATAGAAGAAGCATACGAACTTGCGGGTTTAGAAGCCCGCACGTCGTATGACGCAGTTACGGCAAGGCGTTCGTTAAATATTATGTTTGCGGATTGGTCTAACCGTGGTGTGCAGATGTGGGAAGTTTCAAAAGTAACAACCACATTAACAGAAGGAACCAGTGAGTATAGTATTAATACTTACGACATAGATATTTTAGATGCCTATATTCAAAAAACTGAGAATAGTATAGTTACTGATTATCTTATTACTCGTGTAGATAGAAATGAGTTTGCAGGAATTCCAACTAAAGGAACAAAGGCTCGTCCTACACAATATTGGTTAGAACGACTTTTAACTCCTGTAATTCATCTTTATCCCACTCCCAACAATTCAACAGATAAACTCATTTACTATGTGTGGAAAAGAATTGAAGATGCTTCAGCATCTACTAATGACTTTGATTTACCGAGTCGATTTATTCCTCCTTTAGTTTCAGGTTTGGCGTATTATTTATGTCTTAAAAAGAATACTCAAAAACTTCCGATTCTACAACAACAGTATGAAAAGGATTTAATTAATGCATTACGTTACGATGAAGATCGCTCTGTGGTACATTTAGTTCCCAGGAGGGAATATATCTAATGGCATATGCATCGGGTAAACATGCTTTAGCAGTTTGTGATACTTGCGGGTGGGCTTATGCCTATCGTGTCATGCGTATGAGTTGGAAGGGTAATAAAGTATGTCCTGAGTGTTATGAACCTAAGAACCCACAAATTGACCCAGTTGCGGTAGGAGCAGATGCCGAAGCGTTGTGGCAACCTCGACCTGAAGTTCCTCTTCCTCAATCTCAATTAGGAAGAATTACAACAGTTGACCCGTCACAAGCAGTAATTGACGCCACGGGAACAAATATGATGACCTTTACCGATGACCCAATAGGAACTCCTTTTAGTGGGGAAGTTGCTACAGGTGCAGTAGGTGATTTAACAGTGAGTACAGACTAATGGCAGGATTTACTTATAGCGGCTTAAAGACAGCAATTCAGAATTATTTAGATAATGATGAAACTACTTTTACCAGTACCTTAGATACTTTTATACAGCAGACCGAAGAACGGATTCTTAAATCCGTACAATTACCTGTGTTTCGAAAGAATTCAACGGGTTCAGGAACCTCGGGAAATACATACTTAGCGACGCCAACCGACTATTTGTCACCTTATAGCTTAGCGGTTGTAGATAGTGATAGTAACTATAGTTACTTATTACTGAAGCATGTAACCTGGATTCGAGATTATACCCCAGCAGTAGCCACAACAGGAGAACCCCTTTACTATGCTCAGTTTGATGACGATACATTTATCTTAGCCCCTACACCAAATAGTAACTTTACGTTTGAGCTACATTATTTTTATCGACCTGCTTCACTAACTGCTGCAGGTGATAGTGGGACAACCTGGCTTTCGACCAATGCGTCTAATGCCATGTTGTATGGTTGTTTAGTGGAAGGAGCAATTTTTATGAAAACGGCACCTGATGAAATTATGGTGTATGAACAAAAATTTAAAGAAGCTCTCGCAACACTGAAAGCACTAGGGGAGTCGAAAGATGTAAGGGATGAATCCCGATACGATAATGTAAGAATGGCACCACAATAATGCTAAAAGAACCTATATCCGAATTAGAAGGCAAGAATATTGCGATTATTGCTATGGGGAATAGTCAACTAGACTATCATAAAATGATCACCCATAGTAAAAAATTTGATGAAGTGTGGGCAATTAACGCTATGATTGGCGTTTTAAAAAGAGTTGATAGAGCTTTTGTCATGGATCCAGTTAGTCGCTTTTTTGATACAGACGATGCAGGAAATATGACGGATATGATGAAGGAAACGCTTCCTATAGTAGATTACCCAATATACACGTGTGAGTTGGATAAACGAGTTCCTGCTTTAGAAGAATACCCTATCAAAGCAGTTACTACAGATTTAGCATGTGGATATTTTAATAATACTATCTCTTATGCAATTGCTTTTGCACTATGGAATAAAGTAGGCGGTATTAGTATGTTTGGTGCTGATTTTACTTATAAGGGTAATTTATACTTTGCAGAGCAAGGACGAGGTTGTTGTGAATTTTGGTTGGCAAAATGTATAGACGCAGGTATTATTGTTCAAGTAGCTTTAACGTCGGGACTTTTAGACGCTGATGTACCGATTCAAGAAAAATTGTATGGGTATCATCGACTAGAAGATCCATATGTAACGTATATGGAAAAGGATGAATTAAAAATTTGTAAATGGTCAGAAGTTGAAAAACAACAAGCTATCCCTATAGGACTTGTTGGAAGACACGACGGACAAGTACAAGAAGGAATTGTGGAGCCTAAGAAATACTAATGTTTTCACTTAATTCAGAAACAGAAGTTGGAACTCTTGGGGTTACCACAACAGAACACAGAGGGCACACGATAGAGGAAATTGCGGAAATGGCAATTAATAAAATAATTTCTATCAGTAAAACAGCTCCTGCACCCATAAGGGAACAAGCTCATGTTTTTAAAGAAACATGCAAAAAGGTGATTACATATTATATGCAAGAAGCGGTGAATAACCACATGTGTACAATAGGCAATCAATTAGAGAAACAAGGTCAAAAAGACCTAGCTAATATTATTAGGAGACTATAATGGCAATAACACAAGCGATGTGCACGTCTTTCAAAAGTGAATTGATGACGGCGGTACATAACTTTGCGACAAACGGTAATACGTTTAAACTGGCTCTTTATACCAGTTCAGCTACTATGAGTGCTTCTACTACAGCGTATAGCACTAGCCAAGAAGCGACAGGAACCAATTACACAGCTAAAGGTGGTACTTTAACTAAAGTAGCTCCGACTACATCTGGAACGACAGCGTTCACGGATTTTGCTGATTTAACTTTTGGTACTTGTACGATTACGGCTAGAGGATGCATGATTTTCAACGACACGGCTTCTGGTGATCCAGCAGTTGCGGTTTTTGATTTTGGTGGAGATAAAACCTCCACAGCAGGAAGTTTTACAATTTCCTTCCCTACGGCAGATGCAAGTAACGCTGTAATTAGAATCGCTTAGTAAAGAATGGCTGGCTGGGGTCGGTCTACTTGGGGTTCAGGCACATGGGGTGAACCCGTTGAAGTTGACGTTACTGTAACCCTTACGGGGCTTGCAGGTACTTCTGCGTTAGGAACCGAAACCGTTACCTGTGATGCTAATGTAGCGGAAACAGGCGTAGCGGGCACAGGTTCTGTCGGTACGGTTGTTGCAACAGGTGCAGCGATTGTCACCGAAACAGGGGTAGTTGGTACTACCGCACTCGGCACAGAAACAGTCACTGGAGATGCTAATGTAGCAGAAACAGGAGTTGCTGGAACAGGAGCGGTCAGTTCACTTACTGTAACAGGAGCAGCCAATGTTTCTGAAACAGGAGTTGCGGGAACTAGCGCAGTTAGTAGCGTAACTGCGACAGGAGGAGCTAATGTAGCAGAAACAGGAGTAGCAGGAACAGGTGCCGTAGGTACGGTTGTAGCTAATGGAGTTGCTCTGGTAGGAGTTAGTGGTACTGCTTCTACAGTAGCACAAGGCGATGAAACGGTAACTGGGGACGCTAATGTTTATCCTACAGGATTAGCAGGAACTTCTGCTTTAGGAACTTTAAGTCTAGTAACTAATAATGTAATATCAGTTACGCAAGACGCCATGACCAGTGGTCTTGGTAGTTTAACGGTTACAACCCACGTAACTATTGCAATTACAGGAGTTTATGGCACAGGAGCAGTTAGCACCCTTACGGTTTGGGGCGAAATACAACCAGGACAAACGCCCGATTGGACGGGAGTTACTGACTCACAAAGCCCGAGTTGGAGCGAAGTTTCGGATTCACAAACTCCTGATTGGAAAGAAGTTGCTTAATAATTATGGAAATCATAGTATAATCATAGCGGAGAAAAATTATGGCAAGCACATATGTAAATAATCTAAGACTCGATGAAATGGCTACTGGTGACGGTAGCGGAACATGGGGCACAACGACAAATACGAATTTAACGCTTATAGCGGATGCTTTCGGTAGTGCGTCAACAGGGATCACGGGAACTTCCCACACGATTACTATACCTGATGGCACAGAAACGGATTCGGAAGCAAGAAGTATGGTATTGACCTTAACGGGATCTATTACCGCACTCAATACAGTTACTTTAGCTCCCAACACAGTTAGTAAAGTCTGGATAATCCAGAACTCTGCTGGTTACGCAGTTAGCCTTACCCAAGGCACAGGAGCCAATGTCGTAATACCGAATGGCGGTATTAAAATGGTGGTGGCTGACGGAGCAGGATCGGGTGCTGCAATTACTGACGTTTTAGATTTAACAGGTGGCACAGGCAACGTAGGACTCGGTAGCGGTAATTTAGGCACAGCCCTCACCACAGGTACGGACAACGTAGCGATAGGGGAAGCGTCACTGGATGCGGTCACTACTGGTTCTGACAACACCGCAGTAGGTGATAATGCTGGGGGTGCTTTAACCACAGGTGATTCTAATGTGGCTATTGGATCAGGTGCTTTATTGGTAGCAACAACTGCCAGCAACAATGTTGCGGTAGGAACTTCGGCTTTAACCGCTAATTCTTCTGGAACAGATAATGTAGCGGTTGGTGACTCGGCAGGTGATGCTGTCACCACTGGCTCAGATAATACTTTAATTGGTGATAATGCTGGTGGTGCTTTAACCACAGGCGGCAATAACGTAGCTATTGGTTCAGGAGCCTTATTAGTAGCCACAACGGCTGCTGATAATACCGCAGTAGGAACATCAGCTTTAGCAGCCAATAGTTCTGGAACAGACAACACAGCAATAGGCTATACAGCAGGAACTGCTATAACCACAGGTTCTAATAACACTTTTGTCGGAGATATTTCTGGATTAGCAGTTACTACTGGTGCTTCTAATACCGCAGTAGGAGCTGATTCTTTTAAAACTGCCACAACTGGGGATCATAATACAGCACTGGGTAAACAGGCATTAGAGGTAGCAACTACATCATCATATAATACAGCAGTAGGCTCAAGTTCTGGTGCAGCAGTAACTACAGGAGCAAATAATGTTTTAGTTGGTTATCTAGCTGGAACTGCAATCACAACAGGTGCTGGAAATACGGCAGTAGGTAAAAGTGCCTTAGATGCTACTACAACAGCAGACAACAACACAGCCGTTGGTTTAGATGCTTTAGGAGCAAACAGTACAGGGGCAGACAACACTGCTATTGGCTATAATGCTTTAACAGCGAATACTACTGCGAGTAACAATATTGCTATAGGAAGTTCAGCTTTATTAGCTAATACCACAGGTACAGAGAATCTTGCTATAGGAGCTGATGCTTTAAAAACAGTAACTACAGTAGATGGAAATGTTGCCATAGGCTATCGTGCTTTAGAAGATAGTGCTGTAGCTGATAATACTGCTGTTGGTAATGGTGCTATGCGAGAAAACACTACAGGCACAGCTAATGTTGGTCTTGGTGCTTATGCGTTAATGGTAAATACTACAGGTGCTTCTAATACAGGACTTGGTAGGAATGCTTTGGTAGCAAACACGACAGCATCAGACAACACAGCAGTGGGTGCTTATGCTTTAACAGCAAATACGACAGGTGCAGCTAACACAGCATTTGGATCAGAAGCATTAAAAGCTAATACAACAGGTGCTAAAAATGTTGCTGTAGGTGCTTCTGCTGGAACTGCCATTACCACAGGAAGTTATAATGTCTGTCTTGGTCCAGAATCTGGAGATTCCATTACTACAGGTGGTTATAATATTTGTATAGGAAGAGAAGCTGGTGCAGCACTAACGACAGGGGAAGAGAATGTAGCTATTGGTGGTAAAGCATTAGACGCTCAAACAACAGTTTCAAGTAATACAGCAGTTGGTTATTTTGCTTTAGGAGCAAACACATCTGGAACAACTAATACTGCTCTTGGTGCAAATTCTTTAGCAACAAACACGACAGGTGCTGGTAATACAGCAGTTGGTAAAGATGCTTTAACAACAAACACCACAGGTCAATATAACACAGCAGTTGGTTGGATTGCTTTAACAACAAATTCGACAGGTAACAATAACACAGCCTTTGGCAGAAGTGCTTTAGCAGCAAACACCACAGCTTCTGATAATACAGCCGTTGGTTATATATGTTTAAATACAAACTCGACAGGTGCAAGTAACACAGCCGTTGGATATGGTGCTTTATATAGTAATACGACAGGACCGAACAATACAGCAGTTGGTTACAATGCTTTAACAGCAAACACAACAGGAGATAGAAATGTTGCTGTGGGTAGAAATTCTTTAGATTCCGTTACAACTGGTGATGATAATGTTTTTGTTGGTGGTTATGCGGGAGATGCAATTACCACAGGAAGCAATAATACGGGAATTGGTAGGAATCCTTTAAATGGTCTTTCTACAGGATCAAACAACATAGGTATTGGCTATGACGCTGGTAACTCTGGTACTCCGGGTGGAACACTTACTGGAAGCAATACAGTATGTATAGGTAATGCAAGTATTTCTTCTGCTAATATTCAGGTTGATTGGACTATTGCTTCTGATAAACGAGATAAAACCGATGTCAGTCCTTTAGACTTAGGACTAGACTTTATTAACAAACTAGAACCAGTTACTTATCGTTGGGATAAGCGTAGTAGCTATAGTAAAGATCAAGATATAACTCCTGACGGAACACATAAGGAAGAACAACTGGAAGGTGGTTTTTTAGCACAGGATGTTGAAGTTATAGAAAACCAGTATGGTTATCAGCAGTCTGATAAGACTAATTTAATAACACATTTAAGCGATGATGGCATGATGTATGGAATTAAATATTCCAAATTAGTTCCTATGCTAACCAAAGCAATACAAGAACTCTCGGCAAAAGTCGAAGAATTAGAAAAACAACTTAATAATAAGGAGTAAAAAATGGCAGTAACTAAAACCTTAATCACAGCGATACCCTACAACAAGAGTAGTAAGGTGCAAAAGTGGGATTTAGGCATGAAGTATAATCAAGGCAGTAAAAGTGCAAGTCCTTCAACTTACTATGAAAGTGAGTTTAGTACAACTGTTGAGGCAACTGATCCAGTAACAGGTGCTACTAACTTCACGCCCAAAGCGGAAGGCAGTTGGACTTTAGCTGAATTGAAGGCTTTATGCCCTACGTCACATTGGGACATTGTATTTGCGAGTCAGTACGACAGCGTAATTACTAATCCCCCTGACGATCCAGTACCTGACCCAGATTACGTTATCCCTAGTTAAGCATGGCTTACGAAAGGGCAGATGGTCAAGGCGAAGTTGACATCTATACGATGCCAGCTTTGTTTATGCTGAAGGCTAAAATACCTGATAAGTTAGTAGATGGTTTAAACGATTATCTAGATGAATTATTGGAAGATGAGGAGAGAGAATCTTTAGCTAAAACTTTGGTGGGACAAATCCATCAGGGACAACAGCTTAATATTCCCCCTACTGATGATGAGCGTATTCAGCCTTATGTAGCGTATTTGTGTGATTTAGGAGCAACCTATATCAATCATTTTAGCCAGTCCACAGGGATTATGTTTAAGCACAATAAACAAATAGCTTTAGACGAACTCTGGTCGGTGCATAGTTTTGAGGGAGACTACAATCCCATTCACGATCACGGCACTAAGACTATTATGGGTATTTCTACAACTACATGGACTAAAGTACCGCAACAGGTATTAGACCAACCGACATCGGGAACGCCTGAGTACAGCTTATATAATGATTCAGGACACAGTGACGGCTGTTTAGCTTTTAGCTACGGCAGAAACAGTCTAATAGATACAGACAGGCTGTTTCCGCCACAAAGTTGCGTGGTTAAGCCAGAAATAGGAGTACAGTATATGTTCCCATCAGGCTTACAGCACATGGTATATCCTTTCTTCGGAGAGGGTGAGAGAAGAACAGTCGCAGCGAATTTGAATTGCTGGGACATACAGGAAAAACAATGACAGAAGAAGTAAAAGAAGAATATCAACATTGGGAAAAGGAAGAAGAAGTAAACCCTTTAATAACTACTAAATTGGCGTATGTAGATAACTTACAACAGGAAATACAGAACTTACAGGAACAAATGACTTCCTTACAGTATCAGTTGGATATTAGAGTAACGGCTTTAACAATGTACCAAAGTACGCTAGAAGTTAAAGAAGAATCCAAAGAAAATGGTGAAGATAAAGTTTAACAAAATAAAGAGGTAAAATTATGTTAATAATGATTGGATTGATAATAAGTGCAATAGTGTTTATTGCATCAGCAATTGCTGCTATTACACCCACACCTAAAGATGATAAATTGATAGGAAAACTATACAAAATCATCGATGTGTGTGCGTTAAATATTGGTAAAGCCAAAGATAAGCCAAAAAAGAAATAAATGGCTACCGCCGAAGAAGCATTTATAAAAGTAGAGGCACATGAAAAAGAATGTGCTATTCGCTACGAGCATATAGAAAAAAGACTAGAAGAAGGTTCAGAAAAGTTTAAACGACTTGAGTTAATTCTTTGGGGGCTTTATGGATTAATTGCTGCTTCTTTGGGGATAGATAAATTACTTTAAAACAATGCCCTTACAAAAGTTTATTTTTCGACCTGGAATAGATCGTGAAGGAACTGACTACTCCAATGAAGGGGGTTGGTTTGATGCGAACTTAGTTCGTTTCCGTAAAAATCTACCCGAAAAAATTGGGGGTTGGGCTAAAAACACTCTCAATACTTTTCAATCCACGGGTAGAGCATTACACGCATGGGTTAATTTAAGTTTAACTAAGTATTTAGGTTTAGGCACCACCTGGAAATATTACATTCAACAGGGGGATGTTTTTAATGATATAACTCCAATTCGAGCTACTACTTCCGCAGGGGATGTTACTTTTTCTGCGAGTAATGGGGACGCTACCCTTACTGTTACTGATGCTTCTCACGGAGCCGTAGAAAATGATTTTGTGACCTTTAGTGGTGCAGCTACTTTAGGCGGTCTTATCACTGCTACTGTATTGAACCAGGAATATCAAATAGCCACTATTGTTAATGCAAATAGTTACACTATAGAAGCCAAAGATACCGATGGAGATGAAGTGACGGCTAACAGCAGTGACAGTGGCAGCGGTGGAGGTTCTGTTGTTGGTGCGTATCAAATTAATGTCGGATTAGACGTTTATGTAGAATCTAGTGGGTGGGGAGCAGGTCTTTGGGGAGCAGGCACTTTTGGTAGCATAAGTGCGTTAAGTGATACTAATAATTTACGTCTGTGGTCGCACGATAATTTTGGTGAAGACTTAATAATGAACGTAAGAGCAGGTGGTATTTATTATTGGGACACCAGTGCGGATTCATTAGGCACGGATAGGGCAGTAGCTTTAAGTGCCCTCTCTGGGGCTAATTTAGCCCCGACTAAAGCCTTAGTTACTTTAGTCAGTGATATTGATAGGCACGTCGTTTGTTTTGGGGCGGATCCCATTTCAGGGAGTTCACGAACAGGTTCTTTAGACCCTATGTTTATTGCGTGGAGTGATCAGGAAAACGCAGCAGAATGGGAACCTAAATCTACTAATACTGCAGGTTCTTTTAGGCTTTCGGCAGGTTCTTCTATTATAGGAGCGATACGAGCAAGACAGGAAACATTGGTTTGGACCGATACTTCTATGTATTCTATGACATTTGTAGGTCAGCCCTTTACTTTTGCGACTAATTTAGTTAATGAAGGAGTGGGTCTAATTGGTCCAAATGCTGCTATTAATACACCCAAAGGGGTGTTTTGGATGGACAAAAAAGGGTTTTATAACTACACGGGACAAATTAATGACGTTCCCTGTAGTGTACAGAATTATGTGTTTAGCGACTTAGCCGAAGGACAATCGTTTCAAATCTTTGGGTTTTTAAATAAAGAGTTTGATGAAGTAGGTTGGTTTTATTGTTCCGAGGGAGAAACGGTAATTGATCGCTATGCGGTTTTTAATTACGATGAACAAGTTTGGAGTATTGGGCAATTAACTCGTACCGCCTGGATAGATGAGGGAATTTTTAATAACCCTATGGGAACGTACACCACGGCTGAGGTGGGGTATTTATATAACCATGAAACAGGAAACGACGCCGACGGTTCTCCCATGGATAACGTGTATATTCAATCCAGTGATTTTGATATAGACCCTGCAGGGGAAGAATTTCAACAAATACGACGTATTATTCCCGATATTAAATTTACAGGGAATGGAGGTTCGGGTCAAACGATTAATATTGTTTTAAAAAAGAGAAATTTCCCAGGGGAAAGTCTTTCCACTTCTTCTACTAATACCTGTACCGCTACTACCACCCAAATTAACACACGGTTACGTGCACGGCAGGCAGCATTACGCATAGAATCTGACGATGACGGTTCCTCAGGAACTAGACTAGGAGTAGGGTTTAGGGTAGGGGCAATGCGTATGGATTTACGTCCCACTGGCAGACGCTAATGGCTAAATTATTAGAAACTAAGCTACCCGTTGCGATAGGAGAACTTTCGCCTGAGACCTTTAACCGTTTGGTCAGAGTATTAGAGCTTAGTTTAAATAGAGTAGATATAGATTCCACCCTTTCTGTTAATGAATCTCAACGAAACATTAATAAATTTCAAGCAGGCGATGTTATTTGGAATTTATCCACCAGTCAATTGCAAGTGTGGACAGGGGCAACATGGGTAGATATTTATGCGGGAACGGAAAGAGGGGTCGAGGGAGTAAGTGGTTTAGGCAAATTAAGCGTTTCTACCAACGGGGCAACGGAGGTACTTATCCTATGAACATAGATAAATTAATGAAAGAGCTTATTATGGACGAGGGTTATAAGTATGAGATTTATTTAGATCATCTCGGTTATCCGACCATGGGAGTAGGGCATTTAATAACGGAAAAAGATGAAGAGTATGGAAAGATAATAGGAACTCCTGTTTCTGAGGACAGAGTCAAAGAATGCTTAGATAATGATATAAAAATTGTTTGTGAAGAATTGGACATGAAAGAGCCTTGGTGGAGGAATCTAAGTGATAATCGTCAGCGAGTAGTAGCCAATATGTGTTTTAATTTAGGTCATCCGCGTCTTAGTAAATTTAAAAACTTTATTCAGGCTATGCAAGTTTCTGATTGGGAACGGGCTGCTGTTGAAATGATGGATTCTAAATGGTCTGGTCAAGTGGGGGACAGAGCCGTACGACTAAGAGACAGGGTACTAAGAGGAGATGACTAGATGTACGAATATAAATGCAAAGTTAAAAGAGTGGTGGACGGTGACACTATGGATGTTATTCTTGATCTTGGCTTCGATGTTCATCATGCTGTTCGTGTTAGGATGGCTGGTATTGATACCCCTGAAAGCCGTACGCGAGACAAAGATGAAAAAGCACGTGGAAAACTTAGTAAAGCCTTTCTTAAAGAAAGTATTAAAGGGAAAAAGATTGTCTTAAAAACTAAAATAAAAGACTCTAAAGGAAAGTTTGGGCGAGTAATAGCGGAAGTTTGGGCGGAGTTCGAAAAGGGCAGTTTACGCAATATTAATGAGCTCATGATAAAAGAGTGTTACGCGGTAAAATACAACGCTGAAAATAAAGCCTTAGTAAAGGAAGCACATCTAGTAAATCGGCAAATACTAATAGAGAAGGGGTTATTTGTTCCCGTGGAGCCTAAATGAAATTAGCTTTGATCATGGGTGTGTTACTATTATCAACGGTAGCGGGATCAGCGTGGTATATAGATAGACTACAAGACGACATAGGTACGTTAAAAGGTAATCAAATTATTCTTGAAACTAAAATACAAGAACAAAATGATGCCATAGAAGCTGCACTAAACAATCAAAAAAAGGCTCAAACCCTTATGGCTTCTTTAGAAAAAGAAAAACAGGAAGCGATGCGTGATGTTAATAAACTAAGAAAAACATTTGCCAGACACGACTTAGATGAATTAACTTTAGCAAAACCAGAACTAATGCAAAGTAAGATTAATAAAGCTTCTAAACGAGTATTAGAAAATTTAGAAAAATTAACCGATCCAAACCAGTTTGATGAAGAAGTTAGCGATAATACTTAGTCTGGCTTTAATAGCTTCGGGTTGTTCCATGATACAGCCTAAAGCGAAACCTGTTTCTGTAACCACTATCGCTAAACAACAACCCATGTACCACCCGCCCTTACCTATGGAGGTGCAGATGGATCCTGTAGACTGGGAGATATTAACCCCCGACAGTATGCAACTGTACTTAGATAATTTAAAAAAAGGGGAAGCACCGAAAAGAGCGTTTTATTCATTGTCCAGTAAAGAGTACGAACATTTGAGTATGGATATGGCGGATATTACTAGGTATATAAAAGAAATATTGGGAATAATTAGATTTTATCGGGAATACGATAAAGAAGAGGAAGAGGAAGAACCTACTAAAAGGAGAAAATAATGAGTGATGATAGAGGTAGATTTGGCGGAGACATGGACAGAAATGAGGTCGAAATTGACCTTAGTAAATTCATGGAATTACTTCAAGAACAATCTACATTAAAAGATAGAATAAGAGAACTGGAAGATGAAGGCACTAAGAATCCACATCAAAAATGGATCTTTTTAGCCCAAGCTGTCGATAGTTGGCGCATATTCCCTAGAGCTTTTTTAACCGTCTATATCTTTTTACTTTATTACACGGTGATGTGGTTCATGGAGTTGCCAGAACCCTCATTTGAACAGTCTGGTTTAATTTCCATAGTAGTAGGCGCAGGGGCTGCCTGGTTTGGACTCTACGCAGGAACGTCAGGTAGCTCTAAGAGCTTTAAAGGTGAAGATAAGAAATGAAACAAAAAGTAACCTTTATAGCAGTCTTACTCTTTATAGGGTTACTAGGCTCAGTTGCATTAAGTTCAGCAGAAAACGAACCTGAAAACCCTGACTGTACTGCTGGTACTGAATTTTGTGAGCAAAACTCGTTAGATACCACGAATAATACGACCACAAATAATACCAATGTTAATACCAACACGAACACCAACACGAACACCAATACAACGACAACAACTAGCACAGCAAATAACACGAATGCCAATACCAATGTAAACACGAACACAACGACAACGACTGCAACGAATACCAACGCTAATACCAACGTCAATAGCAATACGAGTAATAACACCAACGTAAATACCAGTACCGCAACCAATACGAACAACAACACAACGACTGCTAATAATACGAACACGAATAATTCGACAGCGACCAATACCAACGTGAACACCAACACCAGTAATAGCACAGTTAACAGTACAGTTAATTCAAATAATACGAGTACCACGAATAACACCAATACCAATAATTCAACTTCTAGCAATACCAATGTGAATACAAACAACAACACATCTAATAGCACTAGCACTTCAGACAACACAAATACCAATACCAATGTGAATCAATCTACATCTGACTCTAATGTAAAAACTGATAACACTAATAGGAATGAAAATAACAGTAAGTCTGATAACACCAACAGGAACATCAATGAATCCAATACTACGCAAACGATCAAGCAAGAGATAACTAGCAAGGCTCCTCCTGCTTCTGCTATAGCCCCTAGTATCATGTCCTATTCACAAGATTTGTGTACTACAGGACGTTCTGGGGCGTTTCAGGGGCAAGTATTTGGTATATCGGGGGGTAGAACTATAAGAGATGAAAATTGTGAACGATTAAAGCTAAGTAAGTACATTTATGATATGGGGATGAAAGTAGCTGCGGTATCAATTCTTTGCCAAGACGAAAGAGTATTCCAGGCTATGGAAATGGCAGGCACGCCTTGTCCATATATGGGTAAAATAGGTAAAGAAGCATCAGCAGGGTGGAAAGAAAACAGAACTGACAGACCTGATTACAAGATGAAAAGAAAACAGTTTATTAAAGCGTGTAAAGACACTAAGCACGTTCAAGGAGACTTAGATGGTCTTAGGAGAAGTAGGTGGGATTGCGTAAATGAATGGAATAAAAACGCCACGAATTAAATCTGAAGATAAAGGATTGACTTGGTGTTTTGCAGCCAGTTTAATTTTAGCTGGTATTTTTGCGTTAGGTATTAATCAACTTAAAGCTGATTATATCTATGAAGCTAACCAAGACTTATATGATCTACAAACCAATTCAGCAGGCTCTACAGGACTAGGCTCAAATGATGATTCAGTTTCTGGAGCCTTTGATTTAGGTTTTACCTTTACCTTTTATGGTAATGACTATACCCAAGCGAGAATGGCTACCAACGGTTGTTTGCACTTTAACCTGACAGGCAGTTATTGTGGAGATTACACCCCTGATCCTCTACCACAATACACTAATACTTTATTTGTGTTTTGGACTGATCTGATAAAAGATAATGGTTCAGCTATGAAAGCCAAAGCCTTTGAGGACTACACTATTTTTGGTTGGTATAAGATGAGGGAATTTAATCGGGCTAATTCCGATAACAGCATAGAAGTCTGGTTATACCCTAATAATACTTATGAGTATCGCTATGGCGAATTAGACATTATCTCCCATGATGTCTTGATAGGGGAACAGGGAAGTTCCTCACAGATTTATACCTACCACTTCTTTGATGAGTGCAATACAGGAACGACCAATGTTTCTGGAACCTGTGTGAGTTACGACTGGAACTCCAGCAGTAATGCGATGAATACTTTATTAGAAAATGGCGGATCATTGTATGGCGATGGCACCAATCAATCGCTGTGTGCAACAGCACCTTTAACTTCAGTTAATTGTGCTGGTTATGCAGCTGCATATTTAACCCAACAATGTGCATTAAATTCTTTACACAGTGAAAGCTGTACTGGTTACGCAGCAGCTTATTTAACGCAACAATGTAATATCACTCAGCTTTATAGTCAGGATTGTCCTTCTTATTGGAGTGCTTATGATGATCAACAATGTGACGATGATCCCCAATACTCCCCTTCTTGTGCAGGTTATACACAGGAAGCCTCTGTCGCTTATTACGTTGAAGAAGAACAATTTGACTACGGATATGAAGAAAACTACGGCTATGAAGAAAACTACGGCTATGAAGATGAGTATGGGATTGACGATGACCCATACGCAGATATGTATTTTACTGATGCAGAGTGGTACGAAATAGATTTACAAGAGTTCGGACAAGAACAAGTAAATGAATGGTATGGTACTGATGTTTCTTTTAATGATGACGGATGGATAGAGTGGGATAGTTCTCCTTTAGACACATGGGAAGAATTAGATCAGCAAATGGATGTTTATGATGAATTTGTAGAAACTTATGAATACATCGAAGACGTTTATTTAGTTTCCTACGACGAGTTTGATCCAACCCCTTTACCTTTTGATTCCAGTGAGGAATTGATAGAGGACTTTATCTTTCACGAAACTGTTTTAGTAGAAGATTATGAGGACTTAGAAACTTATATAGAGTTTGAAACCGTTGAAGAACTAGATGAGTGGTACGAAGAAGAACTAGCACAAATAGAGGAGGAAGAAGTTTTTGAAGAAGAATTAGTAGCCGAAATTGAAGAAATACTAGAAGAACCTGAAGAAGAATTTGTAGAGGAAGTTTTTGAAGAAGAAGCGGTTGAAGAAATATTTGAAGAAATAGAAGAAGAAAGATTAGCAGATGCGGAAGAAGAAATAGAGGAAGAAAGGGAAGCCTTAGTAGCTGAAGAAGAGGAAGAAGAAAAGAAAGGGGGGATAACAGCAGCTCAATTAAACGTAGTAGCTAGTACCATACAGGCTGCCTCTAATAGTGTTTCGGGCACTACCGCAGGCACTACAGCTCGTACAGGTGGGTGGGGCTCTACCAGTTCAGGTAGTAGCACCTCTGGTTATGGTGGTTCTTCCAGTGTAAGCGGTTCGGCAGGTAATACCACCACTTCAGCAGTAGCTAGTTCGGCTTCTGGAGGTGGGTTTTCTACCAGCAGTTCTCCCAGCATTTCGGACCAGATACAAACCGCCCAAGTACAAACCAACACTGTATTAAGTTTGAACCAGGATATGAGTTCAACGAGCGGTATGGGGGGTAGCACCCAAACCATCAGTAATGTGTCAGTAGTAGTAACTCCTTTACCTGGATTAGACGCTACTCCACAAGTAGTCATGGCAGATGTACAAGTAACCGATATGCAAGGCGAAATAGATACCGCTGTTGGAGGGGTCATGACGGCTAGTGAAGCAGACCAGATAGCCGATCAGATAATTGCTGCTAATATTAAAGAGCAACAAGAAGAAGGACAAACCACACAAGAAGAAACAGGAAAATATGGCGATGAATCCACGTTAGTTGCCTTTTTAGGATACGTTCCAGGGTTTGATGCGTACCGAGAAGCCACTATTCCTCAAGCTGAAACATGGTATGAGTCTCGAGCAATCTATGCCGATGCCTCGATTTCAGATAATATAGATGCGTTTTATGGCTTAGCTAGAACAAGTCTCAACACGATGCAGAGTTTAATTAATCAACAACCGAATTTATAGGAGAAGAATATGGAATGGTTTAAATCAAAAGCAGGGCAATTAATCGCTCTAGCAACTATCGTAAGCACCTTAGCGGGGTTCGGTTACGCGGGAGCAGGTTACGTTAATAGACTAGAGAACCTAGAGAAGAAGATAGGGGGTCTAGGCGAGACGGAAGACGCTCAACAAGAGATAGAAGAACGGTTTACGGGTATAGAAACTTCAGTAGAATACTTAGAAAAACAGATAGACGGGATAAAAATACCTGACAATAGTGGGTTAAAAGTACAACTAGAAGGGCTATCCGTTTCAGTAAAAAATTTAGAAGAAGATATATCTAAATTGGAAGGTAATAAAAACCCTTTAGCTAATTAGAATTTATGCAGTATAATCAATCCATCAGCTTTTCGCTGCAGCCTTCGGGAAAGGCTCTAACCCGCAATTTCGTTGATTATAACGCATAGAAAAAAGAGGAATAAAAAGTAATGTGGGATAAAATTCTAATGGCTTTAGGGGCTCTTGATAGTCTCGGTGGTATATTTGGTGATAAAGGTGGAGGAGGCGTTGGTGGAGCTACTTCTGCACAAACACAAGGGGGACAAACAGGTCTGCAGTATCAAGACGTTGTGGGCACGGGTATTTCCCCGTTTGAATTTGAAGAAGAGCAAAGACAGTTTGACGAGGAACAACAACTAGAAGAAGCCATGGCACTAGCCCAAGAACAAGGCTTATGGAGCGGTGGACCGTTGTTCGCGGCTGATGGAAATTCGATAGATTTTAAAACACAGATAGCGCAAGATATTTTTGGACAGGGTATTAAAGATTTAATGCCGCAAGGAATACTTGGTATATTGCTCGCTAAACATTATTTAGATAACACCGATGAGGGGGAAGAAGAATCAATAGTTCCTATGCCTGCAAATATGGGACGTCCACTGTACGCGAATCAAGGGTTAGAAATTGAAGACTATTTTCCAGAAATTGAATTTGATCCTACTGCAATTGGCTCTGATTTAACAGATCCTTTAACAGGTGAAGAATTTGGACAACAAACCGCAGAAATAGATGAAGGACTTAAAGCGGAAAGAATGGAAAATATTTTTGAAGGACTTGGAAAGTTTACTGAAATACTGGATCTTGTAAAAACATTAAAACCAAAAGAACAATCAACAACTGTATCGCCACGCAGACCAGTAACTCCTTTACCTGGAAAAGGAGGTGGGGGTAGAGCTGCACGACAAGAAAGACAAAGAGAGGGAACATCAGGCATCACGCCCTTTATGTATCGAGGCGTAGCCGACGGCGGGGTCTTAGGCAGGTCCATGTTTGCACAAAATTACATGCCGCATGGCGGAGCGATGCAGGGTCCTGGGGGTCCAAAAGACGATTTAATACCCGTGATGGCGAGTGACGGAGAGTATATGCTCTCGAAAGCCGCTGTCGATCAGGCGGGCGGTGGCAATCACGCCAGAGGGATTGCTAATTTAGAACAATTTAATAATATGGGTAACAGAAGATATGGCTGATAGATCGGTACGCGAATTTACTACACAAGCCCCTGCCCCTTATGTAGGACAGTTTTTACAGGGTGGGATTTTCCCTTACGCTCAGCGTTTTTTACACGGGCAGTTTGCTAATATGGGAGCCCCCGATAGCAGTCCGTATACTTACACAGGACCACGGGTAGCGGGCTTTGACCCCAGAGAAAGAAGGGGAATGCAAATGTCTGACCAAGCGATTGGCAGTTATAGCCCCTATTTAGGCTCACAATCCAGTTTATTAGGGCAAGCCACTGATTATTTACGCAAAGGCACGGGCGCAGGAGCCGAGCTAACGGGCGAAGCCGCAGGAATGTATCGAGGCTTAGGCAGAGATTTTGACCCCAGTGCGTATAAAGATTATATGTCCCCGTACACGGAAAACGTTATTGATCGCTCATTGGGCGATGTCCGTGAGCAAATGGAAAAGCAGAAAATGGGCGTACGCGACCGAGCCGTTAGTGCAGGAGCCTTTGGCGGTAGCCGTGGACGCTTAGCGGAAGAAGATATTGAACGCGCGGGCTTACGTTCTATGGGTGATGTAGCCGCAGGCTTACGGGAAAAGGGCTATGGACAATCTCAACAACAGGCTTTTCAAGAATTTGCCCGTAGACAAGCGGAACGCGGCGGCACAGCCCAAGGGCTCGCAGGTCTAGGACAACAGTTTTATGGCATGGGCGCAGGCTCAGCAGGTGGTTTAGGCAGTCTAGGTGGTATGTACGGCGGTATGGCACCCGCACTACAAGGCTTACAAACAGGCGACATCAACCGTACTATGCAGTTTGGGGGCTTAGGCAGGGGCAGACAACAATCGCTCATGGATCTAGGTTATCAGAACTTTGTAGGACAATATAACTTACCGATGCAAACCTTACAAAACGTAGGTGCATTAACCGCGTCCCTTGGACCAATGGCAGGTGGCTTTGGCTACGCAGGTCAAGGTGTGCCGACTGAGTTTCCAGGTGGGGGTGTTTATCAACCTGTGGGCGGCGGTATTGGTACCCCAGGAGCAGGGAGTTATCAACCTTACTCCACGGACTTGGGCAATGCTCAACCGTTTATGAGCGCGGGACAACCCCAATCTAATATAGGCGGCGGACCTCAGACACAGCCACTAGCCCCTATGAGCCCGACTAATTACAACACGTACGGGTCTAATATGCCGATTAGGGCGGCAGAAGGAAAACCTTTAACTCAAGCGGGTAGACGAATGACTGCATTAGAGAAATTAGAGGCAGAACCTTTAACTCAAGCGGGTAGAAGAATGACTGCAACAGAAAAATTAGAGGCAGAAGCAGGCACAAACCCAGCAGACACACTGAGACTTTTACTAGGTCAAGAAGGCAGAGAGGTGTCTGATGCAGATATACAATTAGCATATATGTTAGCTGCTGCTCAAGGTCAAGAAGGCAGAGAGGTGTCTGATAAAGATTTAAAGTTTCACTTAGATATGATTGGTAGAACACCTTCAGATAGAGACAGTGGTAGAACATTGTCTGACTTAGAGTATTACATGGATCTGATTGGTAGAACAACTTCTGACAGAGATATGAAAGTAGGAAAACCAGGATATAATCGACGTACAATACGACGAGCAGGTGGTGGCGGCATCAGGAGCCTAAAGTACAATGGCTAACGGACTAGGGAACTTTCTTCCCTTTCAACCTTGGCAACCTAAAGGCGGTGGCGTAACCCCCGTCCAAATACCCCAAACTCGCATGAGTTTCCCCACGCCTAGAGGCGGTGGGGGAGGTACACAAGGAGATCCTGCACAGGGAGGAGTTACACCTTATCTATTAAATATGTTAGCTAATCGATTTGGTAAAACTCAAACTGTAAAACCTTTATCTAAAGCTCCCCAACCTTTATCAAGAACGGGAGGTATAACAAGGGCTGATGTTGATCAATATCTACTTGACCAAGCAGATTATGTAACTGACAAACTTCATGGACCTGAGGTGATTGAAGAAAAAAATCTTTTTGGAAAAGCGGCTCCGTACCTTAGTTTAGCAGGAGCTTTTGCTTTTGATGAACCTTCTGAACAAACGGCTTATTTAAGGTCATTGGGGGATATTCAAAGAACTGAAGCTACTGCCAGCACCAAGGCTAAACCCCGCGCAGCATTTAGAGAGGAGTATTTAAAACAAGCCGCAGGTAAAACATATGGAATTTCTCCTGCCTATTTAATAGGCGATGAGAGTAAAGCTAGAAATGCTATCAGAAGCCCTAATGGGGTGTTTCTTATACACAGCCAAGGCGAAGCGATAGATAAGGATGTAGAGGGAAATATCATAGAAAAAGGTAAATATTATGTGAGTCCTGAATGGATTATAGGTGAACCACCTGTAGCCGACCTTACAAAACTCAGTTCAGGTACTAATGAGGCTAGAAAAAATTGGAGGACGGCACGGGACGGGGTAGAACAAACAGCGGACTTATTGCAGGCTTCTCTACCTGCTGTGTTTACCGTTATTTCAACCGTTAACCAAAATCCAGAAGTTGCTACTTGGTGGTCCCCTATTAATCGTATACGAGGCGAGATAAATGCTTTTGCAAGAGAACTTTATGATGATAATAAAGAATTATATACATTAGCGGAAGACAATGGGAGACTTACTTGGTATAAACCTAGCGAGGGGCTAACTGAAAATTCCTTGATTGCCGATACTAATCGAGACCAATTTACATATATAGAGGAAGTATTCGATGGCGAAAAAATGGTTCCTAGAGAAAAAACATTTAGTTGGACAGGTACGTTTGGAGACATAGGTCAAGACGCCGCGTTTAGAAGTGCGATGTTAAATATGGCTTATGTAGCTGCTGCTTCCACAGGTAATACAGGTAAAGCCTTATCAGATAGAGATTTAGCGTTGCACTTAATGCAATTAGGAGACCCTTTCGAAGGGGGAGGTATAAAGGGAGGTAAGGCAGTCGTTAGAGGACTAACCACTTGGTACGGTGACCAATTAAGAAAAGTAACTAGGCAAGCTAAATCCTTAGAGACAGGAAGTTTAGGAGCAGACTATAGAAGATTATTTAATGAAGCGACCCCTTGGGCAGAAAAATGGTATGAAGGCGAACCTGATGAACAAAAGATAAGAAAAATAAAACCCCCCACTGCTGCTTGGATTCAAGAAGCAGATGAAAATTTTTATAAGTATCTTGAAGCGATGTACAGGTCTCAACAACTCTGGGGAAATACAGCTCTCCCACCAGATCCCATAATAGGATTCGATTGGCAAGAGTTTTTAAGAAATAAAGCCGCAGGTCAAACAACAACTCCAACAACTCCAGGGGCTGTTCCAGTTCCACCTCCAGGTAGTAGAATTTTTGGTACCCCTCCTCCACCTCCTTCATATTAGTTATGACTTACGAAGAGTTTTTAAAACAACCTAGCAAAAATAACCCTAATGTTACTATGGAGGATATGTACGACGAACAACAACGTCAATATTTATATAAATTTGAGACCATGTCTGACGAGGATTTAAAATCTACTGATGCGCACTGGCTACAGGAAAGAGGGATTAAATTTTCAAACTTAATGGAAAGTTTATTAGATAATAGATACCGTGCTCAACCCGCTCCTTTACCTGAACCACCTGTACCTGAAGAAATAACGGGGACGGATGAGTGGCAAGCGTACTTAGACGCTAATAAAGGTTTAAAGAATTTTGTTCCTACCACTGATCCTGAAGCAATTAGAAGAATTATATCTCCAACTAATCCATACTTCACTATGGAAAAACTTCGAGAAGGTATTGAAAGAGAAGTCCCAACAGATATTTTACGAGGAACTTTACAAACAGGGCTTAGTGCAGCAGAACTGATAGGGGAAGGAGTATCTTATATAACTCCTAAAGCAATTGCGTTGCGTAAATGGAACGAGCAAAAAGAATTAGCAAGGGCGGGCATTCCTTGGGAAGAAGGAGCCCCTGCTTTAGAACGTTTTAGAGCGGCTTTTGTTCCTCGTGGATATCAACCAGAAACCGTAGCAAACATAGCCCATGCCAGCGGAGAACCAATTCCTGAAGACCCTTTAGATTTGACAGCTGAATATTTATATCCAGGTAGACCCGTTGGTCAACAAGGTCCAATTATTCGTAAAACCAGAAACGCTGAAGGGGGGATAGAAAAAATATTTCCATTTAATGATCCAGGAGTAACAGCAGAAGATTTTTATCATTTCGGAGTAAGAGAAGCTATTCCTCTTGCTGGAGACTTATTAGTTTCAGCAAAAATATTAAAAACAATCAAGGCAGGGAAAAAAGGAAAATTTTATGAAAGCCCTTGGAAAAAAGTAAGAAATTGGGGAAAATTTGCAGCTGCTTCAGGTTTTGGTACAGCAGCAGCTGATTTTTCTCGTCTAGCGGCGGGGGTACAATTTATTGATCCCGATTTAACTTGGGAAGAAGCCATGCGAGAAGCAGGATTAATAGGTGCTTATGCAACAGCAGGCGCAGGAGCAGCTACGGCAATTTTATCAGGAACCCGAGCGTCTTGGAACTTTTTTACTGGAAAAAATCCTCCTGCATTTATGGTGCGTAAGTTAACAGAAGTTAGAAATAATTATCAACAACAACTTAAGGCTAGAAATATAGAAGAAGGAACTCCTGAAGCAAAAGCGTTATTTGATGAAATAATAGGTGAGACTCCTAAAGAAGTACAAAAAAGAATGGAAGAAGTAACGGGTAAAACTTACAAAATCTTCTTAGGGGAGGGACAATTCAATCCTGATGCTAATTTTGCTTTAAGCCTGTTAGCTGAACTTCAAACATTAGGCTTACCTAAAACTCAAACAATGGCGACATTACAAAAAGAAATATTAAACAATGATATTGCAAGACAGATATTTGCTCAAAAACTTCTTTTAAGTTCTGGAACAGAAGAAGGAGCTAAAAAAGCCGCAGCAGAGCTGGGTCAACAATTAGGTGATGAAACCATTCCTAAAGTCATGAACGCGGAGATTGAAAGTGCGTGGTCCGTTTTTAGAAGACAAGTTGAAGAAGGAATTATTGACCAAGATCAATTAATAAAATTGGGAATTGACGATGCAGCACTTCTTGGACTTAAACCCGCAACCAATGCTCTGCCTGGAGAGTTAGGTGATGATATTGCAATGAGTAAATTTTTATTCAAAGAAATACCTGATCCTACTTCAAAAATGAATGCGTTGCGTGACCCCAGAATAAGTAGACTTCATCGTTTACAAAGAGATTATATGGTTCCTGTGCAAAACAAGTTAGAGAATCTATTAAATACATACGGAGCCTTAAAAGTTAACATGAATGTTAGTTCACCCATGGCAATAGAAATGAATAAAATTTTAAAGGGAGGGGGAATTAGTATTTTAAAGCGGGATAAGGCTTTTAAAGAATATTTGATTAAAAATGTAGATGGACCTGATATTAGACAATCAATAGCTCGATTAGAGGGGAGAGCAAGAGGAAAGTTTGGAAGCGAAAATTCTATATCTTTTGCAGAACTTCATGAGTTTAGAATAGACCTACACCAATTACGAAATCAACTATCGGGTAAATTAAATGAGCCTGCGGAAGACGCGGTATTGAACCTTATCTCCGCTGTAGAAAGACAACAGGATCTTCTATTAATGAGAGCAGCAAATCAAATTAAACCTAAAGGTGTTGGAGTTAAAAATTGGATGAAAGATACTGGTTTTGGGGACGACTATTGGAAAACGTTAGATGAGTATAGAAGACGCTCGAAATTAGCAAACAACAGATATGTTAATCAACTTATGAGGAGTGGTAGAGAATTTGATGAGTCTTTACTTCCTGCTTTAATGGCAGCAAATCAAAAAGGCTCTCACACGCACCCTTTAGCGGAGCCGTTAATGACTATGTTAAGAGAACAGAGTGAAGAAGGGGGCTTAGAGGCAATTAATGCGATACAAAAAGCCGTAGCTCAAAGATACCGCCGAGAGGTAGTAGAGCCTTTTATGGGAGAAAGAAATTATAAAGGAATGAGAGAGGCTCATGAGAAATGGATGGAGAACAACGGGGGTTTAATACGTTCTGTTTTCCCAGAAGAAAAGGCAGGTGTTTGGGACAATATGGGGAATACTCAAAGACTAACTAAAAATTTAGTTGAAGCGAGAGAAAAAACATTTCAAAGAATTGCGGATGAGTTTGGTTTAGTTACAGAAAGGACCACTCCTGAAGAAATGATTTTAAGTATTGTTAGAGGTGAGGGTTATGAAAATGTATCGGGGGCAACTGCTGCTCGTAAAAAATTAGCTAAAATTATTAACGATAGTAAAGATAAAACTTTAAAAACTGAACTTAATCACGTTATTCGTAAAGATATTTTTAATCAAATTACAGTAACTGATCCTATTAGGGGAGGGATGACAGGATTAAAGAGAATAGATCCTCAAGCTCTTAATGATTTATTAACTAAAGATTTTTTAGTGGGTGCGGGCGATGCAGCACAGTCAGTTAGTTTTGCTAAATCCTATGGCATGTTTTTAACTAAACAACAAATTGATGACCTTTATAAATTAAACGCTGCTGTGCAAAGTGAAGTACAGAGAAAAACAGCAGGAAGAAATATTTTACAAGAAGCAGGAGCTATAGGTGCAAAAGAAGACTTAAGTGTTTCAACAGTTGGTAAATTAATATTTGGACCCTTAAACCCTTATACTTATCGTTTTGGTTGGAGACAACGAGCGTTAGCTGAAAAAACTCAAGAACTTTTAACAGAAATGGTTTACGACCCCGCTCTTTTGCGTAAGGTAATGAACCAAATAAATCGTAAAGCAGATATTGATCAAACCGTTAGATTCTTATATTCTTTAGACTCAGTTGTAGCTCATGACTTAGGAAGAGAACTTCAATTAAACTATATGGAACCCGACGGAGAAAATCCTTTCAGGTCGCAAGACTCTATGGATTATATAAAAGAATTTTTTAGCCCAGTAGGGACAAAAACAAGAGGTCCTAAACCAGGAGTTATTCCTGGAAGGGAAATATTAGAAAACGCTCCCATTCTACTTCCTACAGCCGCAGCACTAACAGGAACTGCGGTGGGACAGAATTTATCTGAGAAACTTTTAGATAGGGGAGCAAACTAATGTCTTTTAACTTTAACTTTGGCGGCATGCCTAATATGGACTTAGGCAATATCCAAGTGCCTGACTTTTCCTTAGAGGACTACGGTTTTGATCAAGGTATCGGGCAGTTTGGGCAAGAGGCTATGGACAAAAGGCAAGAGGCTAACGAAGCAAGGAACAGTGCCACGACCCAATACGAAGCGGACGTGGCTGAATTTAAAGATAGAGAAGCCACTGAAGCCGAGGACACCCTTAACAATATACTTAATGAAGCGGGCATAGGTGGGCTTTTTCCATCTATTGGTGAGCCAGGACACCCCACTACGGATCCAGGACGTCCTATACCAACAGGACCAACTGGCGGGGGCAAACCTATTCCTCCCGTAAAAAACACAGGTTTTAATGATATAAATTGGGGTGAGCCAGGAATAGACAACCTTCCCTTTGGCGTACCTTTTGGTCCAGGACATCCTTTATTTGATCCTCCTAGAGGAGGTGAACCAGGATTTACCCCTAGTGATTTAGGGTTTCAGGGGAATACGGGTACGGGATCTCGAGGACTCTACGACCCCGTAGATAATTGGGGTGAACCAGGATTTGAAGCCTATATACCTGAGAGCGAAATTATTGATCCAATACAAGATTTTACTCCTGCTGAAGTGTCTCCTTTTGTTGATACCAACCCGTTTAATGATATTTGGGAAGCCCCCGTAGCCGAAGTAACCGACAATGTAGGCGCAGGCGCAGGGGGGGATCCAACCACTGATTTTGCTCCTACAAACAATCCTTTTGAACCCGTAGAAACAGACTATGATCCTGCTCGAGACCAAATTATTGACCCGAACGCCCCTGATCTAGGAACGGGTTGGTGGGATGATCCTGACGAACCTGGACCTGACCAAGACTATTGGGATGAGGACGAAGGAATCTATGAACCGCCACCAGCACCGCCACCAGCACCGCCACCAGCACCGCCACCGCCACCAATCTATACCCCGCCACCGCCTCCACCTATGGTAACAGGTCCTACGGCAACCCCCATGAACCGTTTAATCGCGATGCAAACGGGAATGTTTGGTGGGCAACCGCAAGGACAATATAGACCGTACGAGGAGCCTTCAGCAACGACTTATTTGAACCAACCTACTGATCCACCGTTAATTATGCACGGGAATAGCGGAGGATCAATACAACAACCGACTCGGAATTTAAAGAAATTATTTAGCAATCCCTTAGATAAAGGGTTAGGACAGTTGCCTGTCATGGGACAAAATGATACACTAACTCAAACAGTTCAAGCGGGATTTAGACCAAGGAGATAAAAATGCCAGGAATAGAAGATTTAACAAACATAATGGTAGCAGGAGGTCGAGACGACATTCCTGGTGGTCCCCCTATGGGTGGTCCTCCAATGGGTGGTCCAGCACCACTGCCGATGGGCGATCCCGCCGCAGCGGAGACCCTTATGGCGAACGCCGATATGCTACAAGGTGATATGCAACGCCCACCGA
>Ga0208299_1000795_pt1 | contig 26727 bp, 37 predicted proteins | sample 15_taG_FD_184089 | JGI IMG/M metagenome (GOLD analysis project Ga0208299, IMG submission 184089) | Marine viral communities from the Subarctic Pacific Ocean - 15_ETSP_OMZ_AT15312 metaG (SPAdes) (version 2) | ecosystem: Environmental > Aquatic > Marine > Oceanic | place: Pacific Ocean | collected...
CCAAGAAGGAAACTGCTGACTTTTCAGCCATTACCACTTGGGGCATTTTTAAGCCGAGTGATGACAGCGGCGATGCGATTATACTGCTCGATGCCAAGCGCGGACGCTGGGATTTTCCGGAGCTGAAAGCTGTGGCCAATGAGGAGTATAAGTATTGGGAGCCGGAAATGGTGCTAGTTGAGTCCCAGGCGTCAGGAACGCCGTTGACCCACGAACTACGCAATATGGGGATACCGGTGGTCAACTACCGCCCGTCGAGAGGTAATGATAAGGTCACTAGGGTGCACGCGGTCAGTCCGGTGTTTGAATCGGGTATGGTCTGGGCGCCACAGAAGAAATTTGCCGAGGATGTTATTGAGGAATGTGCTGCTTTTCCGTTTGGCGAGCACGACGATTATGTGGATTCGATGACGCAAGCGATACTGAGATTTAGACAAGGTAACTTTGTTCGTCTATACTCGGATGAGGAAGATGAGGAGTTTGTACCGCAACAACACATTTATTATTGATGACACCCGCACAACAAATAGATTTGGCGAAAAGGCAGCTTCAGGCTGGGCTTTTAACTTATGAAGAGTTTTTAATGAAAGTGGCCCAAGCACAGGGAGGAAAAGGGCTTGCCAAAGAAATGATGCCGACAATTAACCGCGACCTTAAATACCCGTTGGGTGGTCGTGGCAAAGAACTGTATCAGACCAAAGGTAGTGGAGAATTTAGGGTAAGACCGTTAAGGGCGGTTGATCCGGAAAAATCGGCAAGAGCAGCGGAGCGTTTTAGAGAGATGTGGATGCGTCGTCAGAATTTAAACCCGTTGTTGACAAAAGCAAAAATTGCAGGGGGCATTCCGAGTCTTATTGCAGGATATGTTGGAAGCCAAGCGTATGAGAAATATCCAGAAGAAGAAGAAATCTTGGCTGAATTAGAAGCCATTGCAGGGCAAAAAGACGATTCCAGGCGAAAAGCCATTGAAAGAGCTTGGATTAGAAATATATTTGGAAGATTGGCAAACGAATGATTTAATAATGAAAGACATTTACAACGGAAAAAAGGATTTAATGAAAATTATTAAATTCAAGTATAGAATGAACAACACAGTAATAAGTCCACTGACCCAATATCGAAATTGGATTAGTGCGCTTATGTTTACATTAGCACAAGGGCGATACTATGGCGGACGTCGATAAACGAATATACCCGGCTCAAGAAGAGCCATTGGAGGTTATCGATGATTCCAAAACAATTGAACTAGAGGATCCCACACTCGCCGAGTTGAATGGAGAAGACGTCCCCATTACCGCCCTGGAGAATGGAAACATTGTTGTTGGGGCGGGCGAGATGCTGCCCCAGCAAGTTGAATTTGGCGCTAACTTGGCTGAAGAACTGGACGATTCCGAACTACACGGTATATTTAACCAATGCGTTGCCGATGTCGAAGCCGATATTAACTCTCGTTCTGAATGGGAGAAACAATATCGTGACGGCTTGGAATTTCTCGGCATGCGCTACGAAGAACGAAGTCAACCATTTGAAGGCGCATCCGGCATTACCCATCCCCTTTTAGCCGAATCCGTCACGCAATTCCAGGCACAAGCCTATGGCGAAATACTGCCAGCTCAAGGTCCTGTAAAGACTCAGATCGTTGGCGCCATCACTCCTGACTCCGAGGGACAAGCAGCCAGGGTCAAGGAGTACATGAATTATCAAATCATGCACGTCATGGAAGAATACGATCCGGAAACAGATATGCTGCTATTTTATCTACCGTTGTCCGGTTCGGCGTTTCGTAAGGTTTATTATGATCAGAATTTAGGTCGGGCAGTATCGAAATTTATACCGTCCGAGAATTTAGTCGTGCCTTATGACACCAGCGATTTGCAAACTGCCGTACGGATTACCAACATCGTCTCGATGCCGATGAACGATGTCGTCAAATTGCAAAACAGCGGGTTCTATCGTGACGTGCCTCTGAAATCGATGGGCGCCGAGTACGATAGCGAGGACATTCAGGAGGAAATTGACAAGCTCCAAGGCATGGAGCCGTCGTATAACACTGACAGCGATTGTGAATTGTATGAAATTCATACCGATTTGGATATTGACGGGTTTGAAGACATGGACGAGACCGGTGAACCCACCGGGGTTAAGTTGCCCTACATTGTGACGTTGTCCAAACGTAACAATGCGGTGCTTTCCATTCGTCGCAACTGGAATGAAGCCGACCCGTTAAAGAAAAAGATTCAGTATTTTGTTCATTACAAGTTCCTACCCGGACTTGGATTTTACGGTTTTGGCCTAACGCACATGATTGGCGGTCTTTCACGGGCTTCCACTTCAATTTTGCGTCAGCTGATCGACGCGGGCACGCTCGCCAACCTGCCGGCCGGATTTAAAGCGCGAGGGATTCGCATCCGGAACGACGATCAGCCCTTACAACCGGGTGAATTTCGTGATATGGACGCCCCAGGGGGCAGTCTTCGAGATTCGTTTGTACCATTGCCGTTTAAAGAGCCGTCACAAACGCTGTTAGCCTTAATGGGCTTAATGGTCGATGCCGGTAAGCGGTTTGCTTCCATTGCTGATATTCAAGTGGGCGATTCCAATCAGGAAATGCCGGTGGGCACCACGGTTGCGTTGCTGGAGCGTGGCACCAAGGTGATGTCGGCGATTCATAAGCGCTTACATTACGCGCAAAAGATAGAATTTAACTTATTGGCGAGAATTTTCGCCCAATTCCTACCGCCGGCCTATCCGTACATGACCAAGAATGGCGATCAGAACATTAAACAGGCTGATTTTGATGATCGTGTGGATATTATTCCGGTATCGGACCCGAACATCTTCTCGATGAGCCAACGGGTGATGCTGGCGCAGCAAATGCTGCAAATGGCGCAATCAAACCCTGAGATTCATGGTCCAACGGGCATTTACGAGGCGTATCGCCGAATGTATCAAGCCCTTAATGTGGAAAACATCGAGGCGCTCTTGCCGCCACCCCCGCAACCGGAACCGGTGGATCCGGGCAATGAAAACGCTTCCTTGTTAATTGGTAAAGGCGCACAAGCCTTCCAGGGACAGGATCACGACGCCCATATAGCTGCTCACATGAGTCTTTACGGCACCGCAATTATGCAACAAAACCCGCAAGGAATGGCGATGATTCAAGCGCATGTGTATGAACACATCACGCTGAAAGCGGAACAAATGGTACAACAACAAATGGCACAAGATCCACAAATGATGCAGATGCAACAGCAATTAATGCAGATGCCGCCGGAACAGCAACAACAGATGCAAATGCAAATGATGCAACAGCAACAAGCGCAAACAGCACAAGTGATTGCCGAGCTAACACAACAAATTAATGAGCAGTTTGCACCGCCGCCACCGCAAGAAGATCCGTTGGTGGAATTGAGGCGCCAGGAGTTGGATATTAAGGCCGGTGATTTACAGCGCAAACAACAAGAATTTGGAGAAAAGCAAAATTTAGATATAATGAAAATCAATCAACAGGATGATTTAACCAAAGAACGAATTGATTCATCCGAGGAAATTGCCGTAATGAAGAACGAAACGGCGCAGGACAGACTAGATCAGGCAGAACGATTTAAGGCAGCAGATTTACAACAGGAGAGCAAACAATGAGTTCAGTGATGAAAGCCATGCAGGCCGCTCACAAGGCACAAAAACTTGAAGAACGAGCCGCAGAAGAAAAACGATTAGCAGAACATCAGGCTGAGAGAGACTGGCGCGGTGATCCTAAACGAAAAGAACAGCTTATTAAATCCAGAAAAGATGAGAAAAAAGCAACGCCAAAGAAAAAAGCAGCGGCTAAAAAGACAACGGCTAAAAAGAAAGCTACGCCAAAGAAAAAAGCAGTAAAGAAAAAAAGTGCCGCTAAAAAAGGGTAGCGCTAAGAAAACAGTTTCTGCTAACATAAGGAAACTGAGAAAAGAGGGCTACAAGAAGAAACAATCCGTTGCCATTGCACTGAGCAAGGCGGGAAAATCTAAAAAAAAGAGGAAGACCAATGCAAAGACCAAGAAAGTTCAGAGGCGCCGTACCAAAAAATCCAGGCACCGCAAGTAAATCCATGAAAATTAAAGACCAGGGCACCGTGCCGATGGCACAACCTAAAAAAGAAGCCAATGGCGGACCCCCTAAACCGGGTTCCGGCGCCGGTAAGTGCAGAGGCGGAGGCGCAGCCATTCGCGGCACTAAGTTTGAAGGCGTATTTTAATGCCGAACTTTTTTAAAAGACCGAGCTCACCTCCCGTTATAGGATTAGGTTATGGTCCTTACATTAGAACGCCCGGAGCTAGAGGGTTTGCAGACCCAGGAGTCAGAGGATTTGCAGAGGGTGACACGGTTGAAAAGAAAAGATTTAGAGATTATCAACCTGAAGGTATGCTTAAAGGCACTATTTTTGATTTTATTCCCGACGCTGTTCAAACATCTGCTTATTTGCAAGATCGTTTTGGCGACCAACAAGAACCAGAGCCAGTCGATGACAGTTTTGACATGCTCAAAATGTTTATGGAGTTAACACCTGAAGAAAAAATGAGGGTGGCAGGTCCGAACTTTAATGAAATGAGCGAAGAAGAAATCGGTATGGCCATGTATGACTTCATCTCAGAAGGAAGAGCCTTGAGTGGCGGTCGAGAAGTTGATTACATGGACCCCGAAAAACAAGAGTTGCCTCTCTTTATGGAAGAACAGGAGACACCACAAGAGACATGGGATAATTTTATGGATCGGCCGAAATATGCCGCAGGCGGTATAGCAAGATCCCCCCTAGTGAGGCGACCACTTGTTCGTCCACAAAGACCACGAGGAGTGTTTATAGGTGAAGGAGACAATCCTCGTTTTAATATACCTGCTCCAAGTGCTCATCGTGCCCTTCCTCTCAGATTTAGTTTAAGACCCGGTGAAACATATTCTCCACCAATACCACCTAGTATTGGTACACCACCACCATCTAGAACCGAAATAGGCGGCACCCTAAGGACTCCTCCTGCCCTTCCCCCCAGAATACCTGGACAAAGAGGTGCTTTAAGACAACCTCCACCAATGATACCACCAGTAATGCAGCCACCTGGTAGGATCCCTGGAGGACACCCTATTCGGATTCCAGAACCTGTCGGACCTATGCCTGGAATGCCGCCTTTGACACCGATGCCACAAACACCTATGAGTTCCCCTGTTATTCCAGGTAATGAGCCTTTTCCTATGGAACCTATATCTCCTTTTAGACCTCGGACCTACCAAGAACCACGATTGGCGGGAAATATTCCCGGCTTCGGTGATGTTTTTAGTGTTCAAACTGGTGTAAGCGGTACTTCTAACTATGTTGATGCTTCTGGCAACCCCCTTCCAAGAGAGATAACTTCCGAGTGGCGCAGAGGAAGGCATGGCGAGCTGCTCATGCCACAAGAATATAAAACACCTCCAACACAATCGCCTTATCCAGTACCTCCGGCACCTTCGTTACCTCCGGATAGACCATTTGATAGACCATCAAAAGCACCTATTGGACCAAGCGATAGACCTTCTGGTTCTCCCGGAGTTCCAGTAGGAAGACCACCAATACCACCAACGCCGGGTGATCCTATGCCACCTCCAGAAGTTTTATATGGAGAAGATTGGGACATGTTTCCAACACCGGAAACACTAGAAGCTAATCCTCTTCCGCTTACTCCTGATCCAGAAACACCTTCTATAAATGATCTTCTTTCTACGATACCGCCAGATGTTTTAAACCCTGATGGCACTCCACCTTGGGTTGATCCCATTGAAACAGCACCCGATGGAGGTCCTCCTGGAGGTCCCCCTATAGAACCGATGCCGCCAGATGTTTTCCCAGGCGAGCCAGAACAAACGGCACAACCTACCAAAGAGGAGTTCATGGAAAGATTGATGCAAATGATTCAAGCGCTTCAAGAAAGAAGCCAACCAGCTCCACAAGCAGCGCCACAAGCAGCGCCGCCACAGCAATGGGCACCGCCTCCACCGCGACCACCTGTAGCTGCGTTTAATATGGGCAATGCAAGCGCACCAATGGCAGCACCGACAATGCCGCAAATGTTTAATAGCGGACTAGGGTTTTTTACTCCACAGCAAAGAGGTCCTATTATTGATCCTGGCGCCATACCTCAACAACAGATTCCAATGTCAGGCGGCTCGCCTTACAAACTAGATTTTAGTTCATTTTTAAGAAATAGATAAAAAATAGTGGACGGCTTACGATTAGCAGAGTATATTTTAAACGAACTGCGAGATAGACAAGAACGAATTTCTGATCATCTGTCTAGCGGTTCAATAAAAACGATGGAAGACTATCGTTTTCTTATTGGAGAGTTAACGGCACTTCGCTCCTTTGAGGATGATGTAAAAGAAGTGTTGCAAAATACAACTGGAGACAGTTTTGATGAGTGACTTAGCAGTCCCCCAACATATAGAAGCCGAACGCAAGGCTCAAAAAGAAGCGCAAAAAATAGAGGAAAGCAAAACAAACGGTGAAGCATCTATTCAAGATGCCTACATCGAACCTCAAGAAAGAGTGCTTGATCCCTCCCTTATCGACAACTCACTATTAGAAAGAATGCCTAATCCTACGGGTTGGCGTTTATTGGTGTTGCCCTATAAGGGAAAAGGCGTCACTGACGGAGGTATTGTTTTGCCTGATACGCTTGTAGACAGAGAAGCTTTAGCAACGGTGATTGCGTATGTGTTAAAGATTGGACCATTGGCCTATAAGGATTCCGGAAAGTTTAGCGGCGAGTCTTGGTGTCAAGCTAAAGATTGGGTTTTAATTGGTCGTTATGCGGGTGCTCGTTTTAAATTGGAAGACGGTGCGGAAGTCAGAATCATTAACGATGATGAAGTCATTGGCACCATTTTAGACCCAGACGATATCCAGAGTTTATAATCGGAGCAAACCATGGCAGAAGCATTACCAGAAATTACTGATGAGAAAATTGAAAAGGCGGCCTTACCAGAAGGTAAGAGAGCCAATGAAGAGGTATCAGAAGAATCAACATTTATTGAGTTGGAAGGAAAAGACCTAGAAGGTCTTCCGCCAATTGAAGAAGAAAAGGTTACAGAGGACTTCAAAACCAGCAAACATGTTGAGAAAGAAGCCGAGGGCATAGAAAACGAAGCTGAAAAAAGAGCCAAGTTAGCGCAGAATCGAATTGATAAAGCCGTTAAGCAAGCTAAAAATTATCAACGCAGAGAGCTTCAAGCGCTTCAATATGCAAAACAAATTGCCGAAGAAAACAATAATTTAAAAAACCAACAGGCACAAATGTCACACAATTATGGTGCTGAGTTTGGTGCCAGAGTGGAATCTCAATTAGAAGGCTCCAAGATTGCTCTGCAAAAAGCCATGGAAGAAGGCGAGTCTGATAAAATTGCTGAAGCTCAATCCATACTGGCCGCTGCCTCTGCTGATAAGGTTGCTTATGATCAGTATCAAGGACAGCTTCAAAGATACAATCAAGAAATGGAGCAATACAATGCTCAACAACAAGTCTATGCTCAAGAACAAAGAATGGCTGCTCAACAACAGTCTCAACAGCCTGTTTATCAGCCACCCTCACAAAAAGCACAAAGCTGGGCTAGTGATAATACTTGGTTTGGAAAAGACCAGGTTATGACCAATGTTGCTATTGCCGTTCATGAACAATTAGCACAAGAAGGATTTGACACAGAGTCAGATGACTATTACTCTGAAATTAACAAACGAATGAAGCAAGAATTGCCGAATCGTTTTAAAAATAACGTGGGAGCCGACGGGAAACTCGTCCAAACCGTTGCTTCACCATCACGCAGTAACTCAAATGGACGCAGGAAAAATCGTAATCAAGTGGAGTTGACACCTAGCGAACAGCAATTAGCTAAACGTCTAGGAGTTTCTTTTAAAGATTATGCAATTCATAAAGCGAGGTTAGATAACTCATGAATGATAAAGTTGAAATCGAAGAAAACGTTGAAATTGACAGAACTTCTCGAAGTTCAGAAACACGCGAGACTCAAGAAGCTAGACGCCCTTGGGAACCGCCTTCTCTTTTGAAGACGCCTGAACCGCCTGATGGCATACGATACCGTTGGGTTCGTACTGAAATCAGAGGTCAGGAAGATCGAAAGAATGTTATGCAACGACTACGCGAAGGCTGGGTACCAGTTAAACCGGATGAAATTCCAGAGTTTGATGTTCCCACCATTGATCACGGCAAACACGCAGGTGTGGTTGGAATCGGTGGATTAATGCTTTGTAAAATCGATGTATCAATTGCCGAAGAACGAAATCGGTATTTTGAGCAAAAAACAACTCATCAGATGAATGCAGTGGATAATGACCTCATGCGTGAAGAACATCCTGCAATGCCGATTACAAAAAATCGACAATCCAGGGTTACTTTTGGTGGTAATCCTAAGACGAAGTCTTAGAGTTACTTAATTTTAATCTCGTGATCGGAGAAGTTAATAATGGCAAATAAAGACGCCGCATTTGGTTTGCGTCCCGCCAAGCATGTTAGCGGTTCACCGTTCAACGGAGGTCAATCTAGATATAGGATTACGACGAGTGCGACAGCTTATACTACGAAGATTTACATGGGTGACATTGTGACTCAAGGAACAGGGGGTACGGTTACTCGTATCGCTCGTGCTGATGGTGGTAGCGCTACAAGCGATATCATTATTGGTGTGTTCAACGGTTGCTTTTATACGGACCCTACTACAAGTAAACCAACGTGGAGCAATTACTGGCCTGGTAATGCAGCTACTGATGCAGTCGGCTTTATCATTGACGACCCTTATGTCGTTTATGAAGTACAAGCAGATGCTGCTATGCCAGTAGCGGATCTTTGGGGTAATTTCGACATTGTGGATCAATCCACAGTCGGATCAACCCAAAGTGGTCGTTCTAATGTTGAGCTTGACGTGACAACAGGTGCTACTACAGCAACGTTGCCACTAAAAGCAATCGGTATATCTACAGACCCTCAGAACTCCGACGTCGGAAGTGCAAACACCAATGTGCTTTGTTTAATACAGAACCATCTGTATAGACAAGCTCAAGTTGGTCTAGCATAAGGGAGATATAACTAATGGCTATTTCAAGAGCACAGCTCACTAAAGAACTAGAACCTGGTTTAAACGCCCTTTTCGGCATGGAGTATTCTCGTTATGAGAATGAACACGAGGAAATTTTCGAGTCTGAAAATTCAGACAGAGCTTTTGAAGAAGAAGTTCTTATTGCAGGATTCGGAAATGCTCCCGTGAAACGTGAGGGTGATGGTGTTGAGTTTGATACAGCCTATGAAGGCTTTACTGCTCGCTATACCCATGAAACTATTGCACTTGCATTTGCATTAACAGAAGAAGCTGTAGAGGATAACCTCTACGACCGACTTGGTGCACGTTATACGAAAGCGCTTGCGCGATCTATGGCTCACACTAAGCAGGTTAAGGCTGCTAATGTTTTGAATAATGCATTTAGCTCTAGTTACACAGGTGGAGACGGACTGTCTCTAGTGAACAGTGCGCATACCCTAGCGGGTGGCGGTACTTATTCAAACACACCTAGTACCCAAGTTGATCTGAACGAAACTGCACTTGAAGACGGTTTAATTACAATCTCAACTCTTGTTGATGATCGTAATCTAACCCTAGCTCTTCAAGGCACAAAGCTAATTGTGCCACCACAACTTCAATTCATAGCAGACCGCTTGCTCGAAACTCCAGGTCGTGTTGGAACAGCTGATAACGATATCAATGCAATGAAAAATATGGGAATGATTCCTGAGGGCTATGCCGTCAACCATTTCCTAACTGATACAGATGCATGGTTTTTGTTAACAGATTGTCCAGACGGAATGAAGCACTTCGTGCGTACGCCTATAAGCACTAACATGGAAGGTGATTTTGACACCGGAAATGTTCGCTTTAAGGCTAGAGAGCGTTACAGCTTTGGTTGGAGTAATCCTCGTGGCATATATGGCTCGCAAGGCGCTTAAGAACCAGTAAATGGAACCTCGCCGGGGGTTTCTTACTCAACCCGGCACACTTTTCTAGGGTAAACTTGTCCTACAGACTGACCTAGCAGACAATGCCAAGACGGTAGGACTTATTTTTTCGGAGGAAAAAATTATGGCACAATCAACTTTTGCAGGTCCTGTAAGATCACTCGCTGGTTTTATTAATGCAGGATACAAAGCAACCGTTAGTTTAACGGCAAACACAACCATCACAGTGGCAGCCCATGCTGGCAGAACGCTATTATGTAATGATGCAGACGGAGTGTTCACACTTCCCAGCATTGTTGTAACAGAACCTGCTGATAAGGGCGACCCAGGACAATTATGTAATTTAGGCGCTCAATTCACTTTTGTTGTTGTCACGGCAGCAACAGACATGGACATCGTAACAGACGGCACCGACAAATTTGTCGGTGGTGCTTACACTGGTATTGATGACAGCGCAGCAGGTAAAACTTTTATTTCTGGCTCATCCAATGATGTTATTACACAAAACGGATCAACTAAAGGCGGTTTAGCAGGAAGCATTGTAGTAGTTACTGCAATAGCTAGCGCTAAATATCACGTTGCGGCACAGCTACTTGGTTCAGGAACTTTAGTAACTCCATTTGCTGACGCTTAATAGGGGGTAAATTATGGCTAATTCAGTCACAGGTCCCACTAATCAGTTTGATGGAGAAAAGAAGCTTATTGTTTATTGTTCTGTTTATTCAGACGGCAGTGCAAGCAGCACAACCTTAGTTGATGTTTCTGCACTAAATGCTGCTCCAGATGGAACCGCCTGCTCAACCGTTACTTTAAACAAGATATGGTACACATGCAGCGGCTCTCCAGATGCTCCGGCCTCCCTTGATTGGGATGCAACCACTGACGTTACTTTTTTAACATTGTCTTACGACAATTCGTTTGATTTTAGTGATTTTGGGGGTTTAACAAACACAGCAGCATCTGGTTATTCAGGCGATGTTCTTTTGGTTATTCCGTCAACATCTGATGCCGGGAACGAATACACCGTTTGGTGTGAGTTCATTAAGAACTACTAATAAGAATGGCTACTTCTGGATCAAGAGACTTTCAGCCCAATGTTGCTGAATGGATCGAAGAAGCTTACGAACGATGTGGGCTGGAAATGCGTACTGCTTATGACGCAAGAACAGCCCGCCGTTCGTTAAATATTCTTTTTGCAGATTGGGCAAACAGAGGTCTAAACCAATGGACCATTAGCAATGTTAGTCAAACATTAACTGAAGGCACCGAGTCTTATAGTTTAAATGCTTATGTAGTGGATGTTTTGGATGTGGTTCTTAGACGCACTAAAAACAGTGTGGTTACGGATTATCAAATGAGTCAGATAGGGCGTTCTGAGTATTGGAACATTCCAAGCAAAGCCAATAAAGCCAGACCTACTCAATACTTTTTAGACAAACAGGAAACGCCTAAAATATATGTTTGGCCAGCACCAGAGAACAGCACCGATATTATTAAAATGAATCAGATTTTAAGGATAGAAGACGCTGATACTTCTGTTAATGATGTCCAGGTTCCTTTTCGATTTTATCCTTGTTTGGTTGCGGGGTTAGCTTATTATATTTCTCAAAAGCGTGCTCCAGACAGAATACAAATTTTAAAAGGAATGTATGAAGAGGAGTTTGCTAGAGCATTGGCTCAAGATGAAAGTCGCGCATCATTGATGGTAAAACCAAACATGCGCTCCTATGGTTACTAGGGATGACTTATGCTGCCGGCAAATATGCATACGGAATTTGTGACCGATGCGGTTTTAAATATCTGTTAAGTGAATTACACAAGGAATGGAATAATTTAAAAACATGCCCGGAATGTTTTGAACCTAAAAGCGCACTGCTTGATCCACTACCTCATGTTGCTGATCCACAAGCTCTTTATGACCCAAGACCGGATACTGTTACTCAAACGGCAGGTTTGGGGGTAGTTACTACCAACAAGATTTCAGAGTTTGATTCTAAAGGGGTTTATTTAGGCACCGGTGGCATGACCACTACCGATGATCCTATTGGTAGTGAATTTGAGGGTCTTGAAGCAACCGGAGAAATTGGTACTATAACAGCAGGAGGCTCATAATGGCTTTTACTTATGCGACATTAAAGACAGCTGTCCAGGATTACATGGAAAATGACGAAACGACATTTACCAATAACTTGGATAATTTTATAAAAGTAACCGAAGAAGACATTTTAAAAAATGTTGAACTTAACTATTTTAGAAAAAACGTGACGGGAACAGCAGCTTCCGGAAACGCTTATTTATCAATGCCCAGCGATTTTTTAGCGCCGTTTAGCCTGGCGGTAATTAACTCCAGTGTTTACACTTATTTGTTATTAAAACACCCGTCTTTTATTAGAGACTATACACCCAACTCTTCAACCACTGGTGCTCCTGTATATTACGGGGAGTTTGATGATGATACGTTTATCTTAGCCCCCACTCCCGATGACAATTATACTTTTGAATTGCATTATTTTTATAGGCCAACATCTTTAACTGCCGGCGCTTCCGACGGCACCACTTATTTATCAACCAACGCGCCCAATGTTTTGTTAGCAGGCTCTTTGTTACAAGCCGCCTTGTTTATGAAGTTGGAGCAAACAGAAATTGGTACTTATAAACAAAATTATGACAAAGAAATGATGCAACTTAAGGTTTGGGCAGAGGGCAAAAACACCAAAGAAGAAATGCGTTATGACAAAACCAGGGCAGTGCGATGATTAAAGAACTGAAAGGCAAAAATATTGCTATTGTTGCGATGGGTAAAAGCCAGCTCGATTATCACATGTCGATTAGCCACAGCAAGGAATACGACGAGGTCTGGGCGATTAATTCCATGTGTGCGGTTGTTAAATGTGATCGCGTGTTTATGATGGACCCGGCTTCACGTTTCTTTGACACATTTGACGCTGGGCCACAAACCCAGGTAATGAGAAAAACGCTTCCAAGGTTAGAAATCCCGATATATTCTTGTGAACTTGACAATAGGGTTCCAGCCATTGAAATGTTCCCTTTGGACGAGGTGGTAGAAAAGACAGGTTGTGGCTATTTGAACAATACGATTGCCTATGCTATTGCCTTTGCGGCTTTTAATGAAGTAGGCAAAATCAGTATGTATGGCGCTGACTTTAGTTATAGCACTAATATTTATTTTGGAGAACTAGGAAGAGGTTGTTGTGAATTTTGGCTGGCTAAATGCATGGCCAAAGGAATTGATGTTTCCATTGCGGCAAATTCTCCTATGTTAGATACTAATATATCCTCAAAGGAAAAGCTTTACGGATATCATAGGTTGGAAGATCCACCTGTGGTTTACTTAAAGAACGGAGATTTGAAAACAACTAATTTTTCTAATATAGAAAAAGAAAACGAAAAACTTGTTGGCGTTTCCGGCAGGCAAGATCCTATAAAAATTAAAAAAACAAACGGTCTTACGCCCCCTGAACCAAGCCGATATTAAGGAGAGAAAATGCCAGGTGCAACAGAGAGAAAAAGATACATGAGAGGAGAAACTAAAACTTCTCGTGGCGATTATAATTTGAAGAAGAAATCCTCTAAAAAATCTAAAAAAAGTAAGAAATATTGAAATGGAAACAGATTCGTTTACTATGTCAATAGGTGATTTAGGTGTAAAGACTACAAAGAATAGAGGCCATACAGTAGAAGAGGTAGCTGAAATGGCTACTAATAAATTAGTTTCAGTTGCAGATACTGCACCTGGTCCAATTAAAGCACAGGCACATGCTTTTAAAAATAAGTGTCATTTTATTATTACTCATTATATGCGTGAGGCGATTAAAAATCACATGTGTACAATAGGTAATCAATTAGAGGCGCAAGGGAATAAAGACCTTGCGGAAATTATTAGGAGGCTATAATGGCTATAACTCAGGCAATGTGTACTTCTTTCAAAAGTGAGCTTATGCAAGCGGTACATAACTTTAAAACGACTGGAGGCAATACTTTCAAGTTAGCCCTGTATACCAGTTCAGCTACTATGAGTGCATCTACCACAGCTTATTCCACTAGCCAAGAAGCAACAGGCACAAATTACACTGCCAAAGGAGGCACATTAACTAATGTAACTCCAACGACTTCGGGAACCACTGCGTTTACCGATTTTGCTGACTTGACTTTTGGTACTTGCACAATTACGGCAAGAGGCTGCATGATTTTCAATGAAACAGCTACTGGTGATCCAGCAGTTGCAGTTTTTGATTTCGGTGGCGATAAAACCAGCACAGCAGGTAGTTTTACCATATCCTTCCCCACCGCAGACGCAAGTAACGCTGTTATTAGAATAGCGTAACCAACTATGGCTGGTTGGGGTCGATCTACTTGGGGAACAGGTCCTTGGGGTGAACCTGCTGTTGTTAATGTTACAGTTAATGTAACAGGACTTGCAGGTACTTCGGCTTTAGGCACTGAAACCGTTAGCTGTGACGCTAATGTTGCAGAAACAGGTGTATATGGAACAGGCTCTGTTGGCACAGTTGTTGCGACAGGGGCTGCAATTGTTACCGAGACAGGGGTTGCGGGCACTGGTGCGATAAGTTCTTTAACCATTACCGGGGCTGCCAATGTAGCGGAAACAGGCCTTGCAGGTACAGGGGCTGTAAGTTCGCTCACAGTTACTGGTGTTGCTAATCTTTCGGTTACAGGACTAGCAGGAACCACTGCTTTAGGCACTGAAACGGTTAGCGGTGATGCCAATGTTAGCGAAACAGGATTAGCGGGTACAGGAGCAGTTGGCACCGTTATTGCTAATGGTGTCGCTCTGGTTGGCGTTAGCGGAACAGCCTCCACGATTTCCCAAGGTGAAGAGACTGTAACGGGTGCTGCCAATGTTTATCCTACGGGATTAGCGGGCACCACCTCGTTAGGCACTATAAGCCTAGTAACTAATAATGTTATTTCAGTTACGCAAGATGCAAGCACAAGTGCTTTAGGTGATTTAACGGTAACAACTCATGTAACTATTGCGGTTACCGGGGTGTATGGAACAGGGCAAATTAGTCAATTAACCGTTTGGGGTGAGATAATTCCAGGACAAGATGCTGAGTGGGCCGTAATTGATGATTCACAAAGTCCAAGTTGGTCGGCAATTGATGATGCTCAAGACGCAGATTGGCAGGAAGTGGCATAGATATTGGAAAAGATAATTTATAACAGTTATACTCATATAAGATTGGAGGATCGATAAATGGCAACATATGTAAATGATTTAAGGCTTAAAGAGATCGCCACAGGCGATGAATCTGGTACTTGGGGTACGAGTACCAACACGAATTTAGAGCTCATTGCAGAAGCATGGGGCAGTGGTTCTGAAACAATTACTGGAACTTCCCATACGATTACCATGCAAGACGGCACCTCAGATGCTGCCAGGGCCTATTCTCTTACTCTTGCAGGCTCAATCACCGCAACTAATACAGTTACTCTGGCACCGAATACAGTTAATAAAACTTGGATTATTCAAAATAGTGCTGGTTATCAAGTCACCATTTCTCAAGGCACAGGCGCTAATGTCGTTATTCCGAATGGCGGAATTAAGATGGTGGTCGCTGATGGCGCAGGAGCAGGCGCTGCCGTTACTGACGTACTCGATATGACAGGCGGTACAGGTAATGTAGGGCTTGGTTCTGGTAACTTAGGTACAGCCATAACCACAGGAACAGACAACGTAGCCATAGGTGAAGCATCCCTTGATGCAGTGACCACTGGCTCAGACAATACCGCAGTTGGTGATAACGCTGGTGGAGCAATAACAACAGGTGGTGATAATGTAGCGATTGGTAGTGCAGCTTTATTGGTTAATTCCACAGGGGCTAACAATGTTGCAGTTGGCTCTTTAGCTTTAGACGCAAACACCACAGCAAATAACAATGTTGCAGTAGGTTATGCTGCTTTATCAGCGAACACCACAGGGGCTGAAAATATTGCAATAGGTAAAGGTGCCCTAGACGCTAATACCACGGCTAGTTCCAATGTTGGTATTGGAAATAATGCACTAGGAGCAAACACAACTGGGACAGACAATGTTGCAGTGGGCGATGCTGCTGCCGATGCTAACACCACAGGTTCAGACAACACCGCTATTGGTGATAACGCTTTAGGAGCGAATACCACAGCTTCTTATAACACAGCAGTTGGTTCAGATGCACTTATACTTACTACCACAGGCGCACAAAATACGGCTGTCGGTCAAGCCTCAATGGATGCAAATACAACAGGTGCAAACAACACCGCAGTGGGTGTTAATTCTTTAGGAGCAAACACCACAGCAGATAACAACACGGCAGTTGGGCATAGTGCTTTATTGGTAAACACCACAGGTGAATATAATACAGCAGTTGGCTCTACTACTATGGATGCAAATACCACTGGCTCATCTAATAATGCTTTTGGTTATGGTGCTTTAACTGCGAACACCACTGCGGCTTACAATAACGCTTTTGGTATTAACGCATTAGCTGCTAATACTACAGGAGCATCTAATTCAGCTTTTGGTCATACTGCTTTAGCGGCTAACACCACAGGTGAACAAAATACCGCTATCGGTAGTGAGGCGCTAGAAGCAAACACCACCGCATCAAATAGTGTGGCTGTAGGCACTGAAGCATTAAAGGTTAATACCACAGGAGCATCAAATGTAGCAGTCGGACAAGGCTCTTTGATGGCTAATACAACAGCATCATACAACACAGCCGTTGGTACAAGTGCTTTAACAGCAAACACCACAGGTCCAAATAATGTAGCGGTTGGTAAAGGCGCATTAGACGCAAACACCACAGGTGGATCAAACACCGCAGTTGGATTAGATGCTCTAGGCGCTAATACTACAGCAGCATCAAATACTGCCGTTGGTAGAGGTGCTATGGCAGCAAATACCACAGGTGCTACTAATGTTGCCGTTGGGATGTATGCTTTAGAAGCAAATACCACAGCATCTAATAACACAGCGCTTGGTTATTATGCTTTAGCAGCAAATACAACTGGCTCGGAAATGGTAGCAGTTGGTAAAGGTGCTTTAGATGCAAACACCACAGGACACTCTAATGTTGCTGTTGGAGGAGATGCTCTAGGAGCAAACACTACTGCCAATCACAATACAGCAGTGGGTAGAGAATCTATGTTAGTTAATACTACAGGCACTCAAAATACAGCTTTGGGCAAACAGTCTTTAGCAGCTAATACAACCGCAGATGACAATACAGCAGTTGGTTATCAGTCTTTATATGCAAACACCACAGGTGCACAGTGCGTGGCTGTTGGTTCAGTAGCGTTAACAGCAAACACGACAGGTGAGAACAACACTGCTCTTGGTGCTTTTGCTTTATACTCTAACACTACGGCATCAAACAATACTGCGGTGGGTAGAGATGCTTTATTAACGAACACCACAGGTGCTTCAAATGTAGCCGTTGGTAAAGACGCACTAAGAGCAAATACGACAGGTGCTTCTAATGTTGGAATAGGTCTTGATGCTCTAACAGCAAATACAACTGGTGGCTCTAATATCGGTATTGGAGTAGGCGCATTAGAAGCAAATACAACGGAATCCTATAATATTGCGATTGGACACGATTCTTTGCTGTCGAACACAGGAGGCATCGCTAATGTTGCTATCGGTTATCAATCATTAGATGCCAATACAACTGCAAACAGAAATGTAGCAATAGGAGACCAAGCGATGTCAGCTAACACCACAGGTGATGGTGCAGTTGCCATAGGTGCTTTAGCAATGAATTCACAAACTACGGCTGCAAACAATACGGCAGTTGGACACTCTGCGATGACAGCAGCGACTACAGGGAATTTAAATGTGGCTATGGGTACTAACGCAGCTAATTCCATTACAACAGCGGTTCAAAATGTAATACTTGGTCAAGGCGCTGCAACAACTCTTACAACAGGACATTATAATACTATTGTTGGAAACGCTTGTAATGTTAGTGCCACTAACTCTACTAGGCAGTTAGTGTTTGGTAATTCTTTAACAGGAACTACTAATAATGCAATACATATTGGTGGCTCTGGTGGTCATGTTAGAAACGACTTTTTAGACGATGCTACTTGGGACCAAGTTTCAGATGTTCGTAAGAAAACAAATATTGAAGATAGCAGTATGGGTTTAGATTTCATAAACAAACTAAGAACAGTAATCTTTAACTGGAAATCACCTTCAGAATTTCCTGAAGAGTGGCAAGAATACAACGCCAGTCAGACTGAACCATTAACTGAGAATAAGAAAATGGGTCTTATAGCACAAGAAGTAAAAGCAGTTATAGATGAATTAGGTATTGAACATTACGACAGTACTTGGGGAGAAAAACCAGACGGACAACAAGAAATTGGTCCTTCTGCTTATGTTTTCCCACTTATCAAAGCAGTCCAAGAACTCTCGGCAGAAGTCGAGGAATTAAAATCTAAAGCACATGATAAGTGTGATAAATAAAGAGGAATAAAAAATGGCAGTAACGAAAACTTTAACGGGAGCCGTTCCCTACAACAAGTCCAGCAAAGTCCAGCAATGGGATTTGGAAATGAAGTATAATCAGGGCAATAAAAGCGCTAGTCCATCGACTTATTATGAGTCGTTTTTCAATGTAGTGGTTCCAGCGACTGATCCAGTATCAGGGGCTACGAATTTCACGCCCAAGGCAGAAGGTTCGTGGACATTATCGGAATTAAAGGCACTTTGCCCGACAAGTCATTGGGATACAGTATTTGCCAGTCAGTACGACAGCGTGATTACCAATCCGCCTGACGATCCTGTACCTGATCCTGACTATGTAATTCCTAGCTAGAAATGGCTAAGAAGAAGGCAAAACCTGTCGAAGAGACAGATATTAATGTCAATATCTGGAATATGCCTGCGGTTTTCGTATTGGAAACCCAGATGCCAGAGGCAATGGTTAATGATTTAAACGAATACTTGGATGAATTACGAGAATCCGAGGACAAAGAATCATTGGCAGGTACTCTAGTAGGGCAGATTGCTCATGGTGAGCAACTGAACATGGACCCAGAGCATGAAAAGGTTCGGCAGTATTCTAAGTTTATAACCAGTCTGGGCGCACAATACATCAATCATTTTATGGAAAATACAGGGTCTATGTTATCTAAGAACAGACAAGTGGCGGTTGATGAAACTTGGTCAGTGCATAGTTATGCGGGCGATTACAACCCGATACACGATCACGGCACTAAAACCATTATGGGTTTATCGACAACTTCCTGGACAAAAGTGCCACAACAGATACTCGATCAACCGACCACTGGGGATGCTTTATACAGTAAATATAACTCTTCAGGAGTCTGTGACGGCTATTTGTGTTTTAACTACGGGCGTAATGAGATAATGAACGTGGAACGACTTAGACCACCACAAAGTTTTGAAGTCAAGCCCGAAGTCGGCAAACTATACATTTTCCCGTCTTGGCTCTCGCACATGGTTTATCCATTTAAAGGCGAAGGCGAAAGACGAACAGTGGCTTCCAATATGAACTGTTGGGAGGTTGAGGAGGCTGCATGAGCAAGATGACTGTAGCTACCCTTAATACCAAAATAGAGAGCCACGAAGCTGTCTGTGCAGAGCGTTGGCTGGAAGTTATTAACAGAGTCAAAAGACTCGAACATTTTATTGTTGCCACCCTGATTACCTTAGTAGTTGGTATGGCTGGAATTTTATTCAAATAAAAGGAGGAAATAATGCAAACACTTGCAAACATAATACTAATAGTAATGACCATTATCACCACTTGTAGCGTCATCGCTATGATAACCCCAACCCCTCAAAGAACGGGTTGGATGAAAAAACTTTATAAAATAATTGACGCAGGGGCTTTGAACCTGTGGAAAGCAAAAGATAAATAAGGAGGAAAAATGAAAAATTTATTTTCTATATTTCTACTAAGTCTAATATTAACAGGATGTTCTACACTTGAATCAACCATCCAAGCGGGCAAAGACATTGCTAGTGCGGTTGTTGATGATGTTGTAGATGTCAGCAAAACAGTTATTTCTATACCTGTTCAAGCGGTTGGCACTGTTATTGATAAGATTGAAGAAGAAACAGAATCAGACGAATCAGAAACTGAATAGGACATTTACTGTATGGATGGAAGAGTTATACAAACTTGGCAAAATACCTGACGCTATTTACAATAAATATGTTTTCTATAGAAAAGCATTTTGGATTTGTTTTGCCTATGTCCTTTGGGATATGTTTACTGCTTTTGGGTGGCTCTAGTGTACGAATATAGCTGTGAAGTTAAAAGGGTAGTGGATGGCGACACTGTTGATGTTGTTATTGATCTTGGTTTTTCTATTCATTATGCCAGTCGTGTTCGCCTATATGGTATTGACACTCCAGAAAGCAGAACCCGAAACAAAGACGAAAAGGTTAGAGGATTAATGAGTAAAAAATATCTCATAAATGCTTTATCAAAAGGTCAGGTTATTATTAAAACTCATCGGGACAAAAAAGGTAAATTTGGTCGTGTACTAGGTGAAATGTATGTTGAAGGTACTAATATAAACTTAACAATGGTTGACGAGTCTCTTGCGGTTAAATACGAAGGACAAAGTAAAAAAGACATCGAAGATGAGCATTTAGTTAATCGTCAGACTTTAATAGAAAAAAGGCTGTTTAATCCAGATGAAGTTACATAAAACATGGTTATATTTTTATTTAATTATAGGTGGCATTTTATTTAGTGCGACTGCGGTAAAGTCGGACCAAACTGGTGATTGTACTACTGGCGAGTATTGTGAACAAAATACTTTAGTTACAACTTCAACCACTACTACAACTGGGACAAACACCAATACGAATACCAATACTAACACCAATACGAATACCAATACTAACGCCAACACCAATACGAATACCAACACAACAACGACAACGGGTACTCAAACTAACACCAATACCAATACGAATACCAATGCTAACACCAATAATAATACGAGTACAAACACCAATACTTCAACCGCGACTAATACAAATACTAACGCTAATACGAATACCAATACTTCAACTGCGACTAACACTAACGCCAATACTAATACTAATACTAATACTTCAACAGCTACAAACACCAACGCTAATACAAATGTTAATACTTCAACCTCGAATGTAAGCTCAAGCAATACGAACACCAATAACAGCACCAATACTAATAACAATACATCGAATAATACGAATATTAATACATCGAATAGTACGAACACTAACAACAGTACCAGTAATAATACCAATACAAACAACAGTACGAGCAATAATACTAATACTAATAACAGCACGAGTAACAATACCAATACAAACAACAGCACTAGCAATAACACCAATACAAACAACAATACAAATACTAGCATTAGTTCTAGTGATAATAAGAATACCAATGTTAATCAGTCGACTTCTGAATCGAATGTAAGCACCAATAATACAAACACCAATAATAGTACCTCAGATAATACAAACAGGAATATCAATGAGTCAAAGTCTGAACAGACTATTAATCAAAATATCACGCAAAAAGCACCGCCTGCTTCTGCGATTGCTCCTAGTATTATGAGTTATAGCCAAGACTTATGTACTGTGGGTCGATCAGGGGCGTTTCAAGGACAAGTGTTTGGTTTGTCTGCTGGCAGAACAGTTAGGGATGAGAACTGTGAACGCTTAAAGTTATCTAAGTATTTGTACGATATGGGTATGAAGGTCGCAAGTGTGGCCCTTCTTTGCCAGGATGTAAGAGTCCACAAGGCCATGACTATGGCAGGTACGCCTTGTCCGTATCAAGGAAAAATAGGGGCAGAAGCTAGTTTAGCATGGCAACAAAACCCACAGGATCGACCTGATTATAAAGAAGCTAAAGCCAAGTTCTTTAAAGAGTGTGTTGGTTCTCCAAATACTTCAGGAATAAAAAAATCGAGGCGTACTTGTGCTGAAGAATTTAATAAAGGCAGCTAGTTTATTTGCGTTTTTTATATCCACAGCTAATGCAGGATATATTTACGAGGCAAATCAACCGCTATACGATTTACAAACCAATTCAACAGGCTCTACAGGATTAGGCTCAAATGATGATGCAGTATCAGCAGCTTTTGACTTAGGTTTTACTTTTACTTTCTATGGCAATGACTTTACTAAAGCGAGAATGGCTACCAATGGCTGTTTACATTTTGATCTGACAGGCAGTTATTGTGGAGACTACACTCCTGATCCACTGCCTCAATACAGCAATACTTTATTTCCATTCTGGACTGACTTGATAAAAGATGGCGGTTCAGCTATGAGGGCTAAAGCCTTTGATGATTATACTATTTTTGGCTGGTATAAGATGAGGGAATATAATCGTGCCAATTCTGATAACAGCATAGAAGTCTGGCTATATCCCAATAACACTTTTGAATATAGATATGGTGAATTGGATATTCAAACACATGATGTCCTTATCGGAGAACAGGGTCCAACTACTTCAGATATTTATACTTACTTATTTTTTGATAAGTGTAATACAGGCACTACTAATATTTCAGGAACTTGTGTAAGTTATGATTGGAACTCTAGCAGTAATTCTTACAACACTTTACTAGAGGATGGAGGGTCTTTATATGGTTTAGGTTCCGGTAATGCTTTGGATTGTACCAGTGCTTTAAATAATACTGCTTGTCCGGGCTATGCTGCCGCTTATTTAACACAACAATGTGATTTAGATGGCTTGTATTCAACGCAGTGTCCTACTTATTGGGATGATTTATTTGATTATGAGTGTACTCAAAACCCTCAATCTTCTGTTTCATGTGCTGGCTATGTAGCTGAAACTTATGTTTATGATACTTCTTATGAAGATGATATGTATGGATATAACGAAGAGGATATGTGGTATGACGAGGAGTATGACGAGTGGCTAGACCCTAGCGATCCTTGCTATGAAAATGCCTGTGAAGGTTTCACGGATGAAGATTGGTACGAGTTAGATGTAGAACAGTTTGGTCAGGAACAAGTCGATGAATGGTTTGGTACAGATGTAGTTTTCAGTGAAGACGGCATGGTTGAGTGGGAAACAACAACTATAGAGTCTTACGATGATGTTGATGTTTTAATGGATGAATATGACCTAGAACAAGAAGCTATATGGGCGGCTGAAGAATTAGCATGGCAAGAAGAACAAAGAATATATGAGGAAGAGGTTTACGCAGAAATATACGAAGAAATATATGAAGAAATATATGAAGAGACTTACCTAGAAGAATTATATGAAGAAGTGTATGAAGAGGTGTATGAAGAAGTTTATCTATTCGAGCCTGAACAAGAGTATACTCTTATTGCTTTAGAAGAAGACCTTATGTTTAATTTTGAACACGAACAAATTATTGAGGTTTTTGAAGAAGTACCTACGGAATTTTTAGAATTTGAAACAATAGAAGAATTAGAGGAATGGTTTGAAGACGAACAAACAGAAGAAGAATTGGTTGAAGAATTGGTTGAAGAAGAAATGGATGAAAATTCAGATTTGGAGGATAGCGAGAGCCTTGCGGAAGAGAGAGAAGATTCAGAAGAAGATTCGGAAATTAGTCTTGTAGAAGAGGAAGACGAGAAGAAAGAAAAACAGCTTAATGTGGTTGCAGAAACCATTAGAGCCGCCAGTAATAGCGTAAGCGGAACTACATCAGGTACATCTATACAGTCTACAGGCAATTCTGTGGCTTCTGGTGGCGTTTCTAACACTACGAGTACCGCAGTAGCCAGTTCAGCATCAGGAGGCGGTATAAGCACCAGTAATTCACCTAGTATTTCGGCTCAAGTGGCTAGTTCAGCAATACAAACACAGCAAGTTTTGTCCATGAGTGCAGGCTCTGCTGGGATAGGCGGGTCTGGTGTTAGTGTAGATACTTCATCTATTTCTGGAGCCTCTGGAAGCATGGACACAAGCAGTTTATCAACAGGCGCGAATAATACAGCAGTAGGGAATACCACAAGTGCGGATAATACAGCAGTTGGTAATACCAACAGTAACAGCAATGTAGCTGTAGGATCAGATACTACCAACACCACTGAAACCACTGACAACACTAGTGTTGCAAGCAATACTACAGGCGCACAAAACACAGCAGTAGGGAATACCACTGGAGACAATAATACCGCAGTAGGAAATACCACAGGTGGACAAAACACAGCAGTTGGTTCAATGGAGACAGAAATAGCAACAGCGATGGGTGAAGTATCTGCTTCTGACGCTGATCAAATAGCTGATCAAATTGTGGCTCAAAACATAGAAGATCAGCAAGAACAGTTAGAAGAACAACAGCAGATAACAGGTGAATATGGTGATGAAGCCCAGTTAATTGCTTATATGGGTTTTGTTCCTGGATTCGATGATTACAAGCAAGTTACTCTTGCTGATGCGTCCGCCTGGTATGCACCTAAAACAATTTATGGTAATGTATCTATACCAGATAATAATTCTGCGTTTATCGGCTTGTATGGAAATAGTTTAACCGGTATGAAAAATTTAATTAATATGCAACCTAATTTAGATGGAGGAACACTATAATGGACTGGTTTCAATCAAAAGCAGCACAGATCATAGGCTTAGTTTCTATAATAGGAACACTAGCAGGCTTTGGATATACAGGCGCTACATATGTTAATCGTATAGAGAATTTAGAATCTAAAATGGTTAAATATATTAATGAAATAGACGCGCTTGGAGATGAAGTAGCCGTACTAGATAAACAAGTAGTCGCTGTTGACGAACAAATTAAATCGTTGAATATAGAAACACAAGACCTAAGTCCTATCAAAGCAGACATCGTTGCACTACAAACAAGTGTTGCGGGCATTAATGCGAGTGTAGATATAATCTATGCTGATGTGCAGTCTTTAAAGAATATAAACGATAACCCATTGGCGAATTGATATGAACGATGAACATTATCCTAGCGGAAGATTTGGCGGCGACATGGATCGAAATGAAGTCGAAATGGACCTTAATAAGTTCATGGCGATGGTACAAGAGATAGGTGAGCTTAAAGATAAAATCAGGGACTTAGAAGATGTTAAGAACAATAACCCTTTTCAAAAAGTTATTTTTGTAGCCCAGGCCGTTGATAGCTGGAGAATATTTCCTAGAGCCTTTTTGTCTATTTATATGTACTTGTTGTACTATACAACCTTTTGGTTTATGGATTTACCTGAACCTAGTTTTGAACAATCGGGCTTAATCTCTATTGTTGTAGGTGCAGGAGCGGCTTGGTTCGGACTCTATGCAGGAACATCTAACGCAAGTAAGAAATTTAAAGGTGAAACATAAATAAATGGTTGCCAAGAAAAGAGACTACGCTTCCGAATATAAAAATTATCATTCAAGACCAGAACAGAAATTAAACAGAGCGGCGAGAAACAAAAGCAGAAACGAATTAAAGAAACAAGGAAGAGTAAGAAAAGGAGACGGCATGGATGTTCATCATGCGGACGGAAACCCTCGCAACAGTAAGAAAAGTAATTTAAGGATTGTTCCTAAAAGAAAAAATAGATCATTTAGTAGAAAAAAAGGAGGATAATATGGCTATCGGGTTAAGCAACTGGTTCAAGAAAACGTTTCTTGGTTATGAAGAAAAAACAGTTCGTGCCAGAGATGATGAAGGCAAATATGTCGGTGATGATAAATCAACACCTAATATTAATGAAGCTTACACAACTGTGAACGTTAAAGTAAAAAAAGATAAATGAAACTGGCCCTGGTCTTAGGGGGACTTTTGTTTGTCTCTGTTTCTATTAATGCGATTATGTTCACTAAACTAGACAAAGCAAAGATAGAACTACAAACCGCTATTAGTAATCAAGTAGTGTTGGAAAGAACTATTCAAGAACAGAACGAACAGATTGTAAAAGCCCTAGAATCGGCAAAAAAGACCCAAGCTCAAATTCAAAACCTGAACTCCCAATACTCTGCAAGCCAAGCGCAAGTCACCAATTTAAGGAATAAGTTTGCTAGACACAATCTTGAAGGCATGGCTCTAACTGAACCAACATTATTACAAGGCAAAGTTAATAAGGCTTCGGCAAGAGTAGTTGAGAATTTAACTGTTATAACTAATCCAGACCAATTTGATGAAAAAGCTACTGATAATACCTCTACTACTAATTAACGGTTGTGGCACATATTCACTTTTAGGTGATTTAGCGAACAAGGAACCACAAGTCAAGCCTGTGGAAGTGGTCAGTGTGGCAAAAAGAACGCCCATTTATCATCCACCGCTGCCCGAACCGATTGAATCGGCTGCAATTGAGTGGAGAATACTCTCCCCTGATGTGATGCAAGCGTATTTGGATGCGGTTGAAGCGGGTGAAGAACCAAGAATAGCGTATTATGGGCTAACTAGCCAAGGTTATGAGAATTTAAGTATGACAATGGGCGAAATTACCCGATACATAGAACAAATTTTACACATTGTCGGTTATTATAAAGAGTTAGATGAAGAAGAGGAAAAAGAATAATGCCATTAGCTAAATATATTTTAAAGCCTGGTATAAACAGAGAGGGAACCGACTACACCAACGAGGGTGGCTGGTTTGATGCTAATTTAATAAGGTTTAGAAAGGGCTTTCCTGAAAAGATAGGCGGTTGGCAGAAAATAACAACCAATTATG
>Ga0208299_1000798_pt1 | contig 26612 bp, 29 predicted proteins | sample 15_taG_FD_184089 | JGI IMG/M metagenome (GOLD analysis project Ga0208299, IMG submission 184089) | Marine viral communities from the Subarctic Pacific Ocean - 15_ETSP_OMZ_AT15312 metaG (SPAdes) (version 2) | ecosystem: Environmental > Aquatic > Marine > Oceanic | place: Pacific Ocean | collected...
AATGGTGAACCAGTATGGCGCTCTAATTATTTCTAACTTTGTTCTTCTTGCCCCGGCTCTTAAATCACATATCACGGCATCTTGTTCTTACATAATCTATGAACATGATCACAAATATGTAAGAACGCGTGACCCATCCAAGTTCGCCAACTTTTGTATCCCTGAGGACCAGATAATAAATAGAGAATTCTATGAGAACGCAAAGAAGGTTGTAGTATTGAGCAGTATTTGCAAAGAGGTAATCGAAAAAAACCTCAAGATTGACAATGTACGTAACATCGGAACGAGCCTGTGGTCAAAAGAGAAGCTTAAGTTTATTAAAGAGTTGTCCAAAAAGACGGAGAAGACAAAAGGAATGGCTCTTATGAATTCGACAAACAAGACAAAGGGAACAGTCCCAGCTCTTCGATTCTGCCAGCAAAAAGGGTTAACTCCAGAAGTAATAGAATCACCAAATCAGTATGAATTTCTTACGATCCTGAGTCAATATGAATCACTTTTGTTTTTACCTCAAGTGCTGGAAACCTATAGTCGATTAGTGGCAGAAGCAAAAATGTTAAATTGCGAAGTGATGACACAAAAGGCACTCATTGGGTTTATGAGTGAGTCATATTCAGATCAAACTGGCATATCTCTCATAGAGATTATAGAAGGCAAGGTTGACTCAGCATTAGATTATTTTTATGAGGTAATAACATCATGATCCTGGTCACCGGCGCTGCAGGATTTATTGGTAGTTGTTTGCTAGAAGCAATAACAGAACCAACTGTGTGTGCAGACCCGGCCGGCTACAATATGCTAGCACCAGAAGAAGCCATAGCAGAGCTACAAAGCTCAAAAGACATCAGTTGCGTCTACCATATGGGCGCTATTTCCTCAACAACCGAAACAAACTCGGTAAAGTTAACAGAAAACAATATTTTGTATAGCCTCCGTATTCTGGAGGTGTGTATTATTAAGCAAATACCATTTATCTATGCATCTTCTGCTTCGGTTTATGGTGCCGCCACTGGTATACAAAGTGAATCACAATTGCTAGCTCCTATTAATGCGTATGCAAGCAGCAAGAGCGCCCTAGATTATTTTGTACAACTAAAAATCGACTCTCACCCCGATGCACATATAGTTGGGTTGCGGTACTTTAATGTCTTTGGCCACCGCGAGCACCATAAGGGTGATATGGCCAGCCCGGTACACAAATTTACTATACAGGGTCGAAAAACTGGCAAGATAAAAATCTTTGAAGGAAGCTCGGACTTCCAACGTGATTTTGTTCATATTGATGATGTTGTGGCGATGACATTGGCTGCCCCCAGCTTTAAGTCGTCAGGAATTTATAATGTGGGAACTGGTGCAGCCCGCTCATTCCAAGATGTAGCAGAAATCATAGCAGCAGCGACAGGTGCTGTGATTGAAGAGATCCCCTTCCCGCAACATCTTAAAGGAAAATACCAGAAGTACACTTGCAGCGACAATCATAAAATTTCTATGGCTGGATATAACGAGCCACGCCAGAGTCTTGAAGAGGGAATCCGAAAAACGTTGGCGCTAATATGAAAACTATTTTCATAAATGGATGCTTTGACGTATTGCACAGAGGGCACTTAGAAATGTTCAAATATGGCGCCAGCTTAGGCGACGAATTGGTAGTTGCTATCGATTCCGATAGAAAAGTGAAAGAAGCAAAAGGGCCCAACCGACCGGTAAACAATGTAGAAGATAGAAAGTTTATGTTATCATCTTTACGTTATGTCGACCGAGTTGAGGTCTTTGACTCCCCCGAGGAGCTAGAAAATCTAGTACGAGTAAACGCCCCAGATATAATGATTGTGGGCTCCGACTGGAAAGGTAAAACAATTGTCGGCGGTGCTCACGCATATGAGATTAGATATTTTGAGAGAATAGATGGATACTCCACAACCCAAACAATTCAGAATATTAGTAATAGGTGATGCCTGCACGGATCGTTACTATTATGGTTCCGTAACCCGTTTAAGTCCAGAAGCCCCTGTCCCCGTTTTAAAGCATTTATACACCGAAGAGCGTTTGGGTATGTGTTTGAACGTGGGAGCCAACCTAGAGGCTCTGGGGGCCGTTGTAGGTGTTCTAAAGAATGATGAGATGATCTATAAAGATCGTTTCGTCGACGCAAAGACCAAGCAACACCTTCTTAGAGCAGATTTTGGCGAAAGTGGTACGGTACAGCCAATAGATCCACTTAAAGTAGATGTGTCGGATTATGATGCGGTGGTCGTATCCGATTATGATAAGGGATTTGTTTCCCGGGCAGCCGCCAACAGTATCACAATCAAATGTCATGATGCGGATATTCCCCTATTTGTGGATTCGAAAAAGAAAAATCTTGAATGTTATGGACACTGTTTCATTAAGATTAACGAAAAAGAAAGTGCTGAAATCCAATCACTCAACGACACAGCAAAATTAATTGTCACATTGGGGGGCCGAGGTGTTGAGTATGAAGGGGTCGTATATCCCACTCAAGAATGTGAGGTGTTTGATGTATCTGGCGCCGGCGACACGTTCTTGGCAGCCATGGCTCACAAGTACCTAGAAACCAAAAAGATGCCCACATCGCTTAAGTTTGCTAATGAATGTGCTAGAATAGTAGTACAAAAGTTTGGCACGTACTGCCTCAAGCCGGAAGACCTTATATAAAATGACGTATGTATTTGATATTGATGGGACCATCTGTACAATAACGAATAGTGATTATGCTAATGCAGAGCCTATTCTTGAGCGTATAGAGGCAGTCAACGCCCTCTATGATGAAGGACACACAATTATATTTCAGACCGCCCGCGGGATGGGAAGAACGCGCAACAACCCCACCGCCGCCGGGGAAATATTCTATGCGTTTACTCACCAGCAACTGACTGTATGGGGAGTGAAATTTCATTCTCTATTTCTAGGGAAGGCCGCCGGCGATGTTTATATCGATGATAAAGGAATAAAAGATGAAGACTTCTTTACCAATTAAGTATGTCCCCAAAGGATGGGGCTTTGAAAAGTGGATTGTTAATAACGAGGAGTATTGCGGTAAACTGTTGTACTTTGTCAAGGGACGGAAGTGCTCTTGGCATTACCACGAACTTAAAGATGAGGTATTCTACATCCAGTCGGGAAAGATGCTGGTAAAGTATTCTGATGAGGATAATCTTGATACAGCCCAAGAGCTGATTCTGGAACGCGGCGATAACTTCCACGTGTATCGAGGACTAAGACACCAAATGTTGGCGCTAGAGGACACTGAGTTGTTTGAGTTCTCGACTCAGCATTTTGATGAAGATTCATATCGAATCGAAAAAGGAGACTAAAATGGATAAATACAAAAAAAGATTAGAGGACCTACAAGGCTTTATTAATAATAGAAACAAAGGATATCTCAATAGAAGCACCTTCGCGTACGAAAGTGTTAATCAAGAGATAGAAAGTCTTTGTCATACGTTATATAACAACAAGGTCAATAATATTATAGAGATAGGTACCTATTGTGGTATTTCTGCTGCTTTGTTCTCTAGCGTGATAAAAGGCAACGTATATACAATTAATGTTTCTAAAGAAGAAATGGGTAAGGCTAAAATATTATGGGAAAAAGTGGGAGCAACAAACATTATTCAACTTGAAGGAGACTCACTGACAGTCCTCCCCGAATTAATAAAAGAAGTGAACGATGTTGGATTTATCTATGTGGACGGCGAGCACTGGAGAGACTATCCTCTTAAAGAGTATGAAATTATAAAGAAAAACTTAGACTTAGGTTATCTTGCAAAGGATGCTTTAATCTATTTTGATGATGGTCGTACAGATGTTCAAAAAGTTATAGAAAAGTATGGTCTTGCTACGATTCTTATGAAAAACAACGCTTTAAGAGCTTATGAAACGTTAGGAAACTTTAAGTTAGAGGAAGAGTTATTCACACAAGGTACAGAAAAAGCAGGATTAGATGAATTCGCCACGTATTTTAAAAAATATAAAGCAGGGCTCCATTGCCGAGCAAACACGTTCGGAGTGGCTCTGTCTTTGGCTTATAAAAGAAATCATAGGATATTAGTTGAAACGGGCACCGCGCGGAAGGAACAACCAGATTTTCGAGGTGATGGCGCAAGTACTGTTCTCCTCGGAGACTATTGCTCTGTGTGGGGCGGGGAGGTGTGGACAATTGATAATGACGAAGAATGTATAAAGAACTGTCGCACCGTGACAGAAAGATATAAGAAGCACATAAATTATATAGTATCAGACTCGGTTGAATTTTTAGATAATTTTGATCAAAAAATCGATTTTTTATATTTAGACTCTATGATCGCGTCCGACCCTAGGGCGCATATGCATAATCTACTAGAGTTTCAAAAAGCAGAAAAATTTCTACATAAAGACTCGGTGGTTCTGATAGATGATTGTTATATAGAAGACAGTATATGTGTGAGAGGAAAAGGAGTACTCAGTTGCGAATATATGATTTCTAATGGCTGGAAGTTGTTAAATCCATCGGGCAACCAAGCACTATTCGTTAGGGTTGACTAATAAATGAATTACTTGTTTATGTGCATGAAGCGCAGTGGCCAACACGGAGTTCTGAATTGGTTTGCCCAACAAGCGAACCATGATGTCCTGCATTATAATAACTGTATTAATGGCTGGGGCACAACCCGGCTACTGCCGATGAAAGAGCATATGGTGGTACACTATCGTTATAATGGTACTGAACATGAAGTGAAGAATTATTTTGTGGATCATAAAATTGATTTTACAGCCAGTGAGGCTTTGCGAAAAGAATTTTACGATGCGGACTTCTCGGAGGTTGTGGACAACATCTACAATATTGAAGATCTGACATTCGAGGACTATAACCGATTAAAGATGTGGAATTTTGAGGAAATGAAGGATGGGGGGAAAACGGTACTTATCGTGAGAGATCCATTTAATTTCATTGCTTCGTGTTTACAGAGGCTCAAGAATCCACCAGACGCAGGAGCAACAGATGTGGGAACGCAACTTCCCACCAGAATAAAAGAATGGAAAAGGCACGCCCGACAAGCACTCAGTGCTGATGAAAGCAGTCAGCCAATTGAGATTATTAACTTTAATGAATGGTTCGCTAGCGAAGAATACCGGCGACAGCTATGTGTACGCTTGGGATTAGAGTTTACTGATCGTGGGCTGAATAAGGTTATGAACTTCGGCAGCGGCAGCTCTTTCGACCGTGAGAAGTTCGATGGCAATGCTCAACAGATGAAGGTACTCACTCGGTATGAAGAATGGAAAGATCACACCGCGTTCAAGCATCTTGTCGACGACGAAATTGTAGAATTGGCTTCGGCGCTGTTTGGGATAAAGCTATGAAAGATATCTTAGTCATCTATCCTCATGGGCTTGGGGATTGTGTTCTTTTAACGCCGACCCTAAGAGAGTACTATCATAAACATGGACAGAAGCTTAATATTGCGACTCTAGAGAGATTCCGATCTGCGCAGTTCTTCGATCATAATCCCTATGTGGATCAGATCTATTATACCAAAGATGCTTGGCTAGATTATCCTAATTCACAAGTCGGCTTTAATACTGTATACAATGATTGGAAAACTTACGCCCGCGAGCAAGGGTTACGAGGAGTTGTGATGCCAATGCATTCTAATCCCATAAGTAAGATCATTCTGAATTTTAAATATTTAGGGATCCCTGCGGATGCAAATCCAGTAACTGAGTTGCATACCACGTCTGAAGATGTTGCCGTAGCGGATAATATAATCGCAAAACTAGTAGGAGATGCTCCTTTTGGGTTTGTGCAAACCAATACGGGAGTCCCGTCAAAAGATCTCCCAGCTGATTACGGCCGCACTTGGCTTAAAGACCAGCGTGGACTTGAAAATGTTATAGAAATTGGAAAAGAGATAGGTGCTCTAGATTATAATATTAACATACAGTTCGAGATTTTACGTCGAGCCGCGGCAGTGTGTATCCCAGATTCGGTTTTTTACCACGCCTGTCATGCAATGAACAAGCCCATTGATTTGGTTTATTTTGGCCGCGGCAAAGGCATCTATGATCGAGTTCGTCCTTTGCATGAGGTAAAAGAAAATGTGGTATTTAAATTATGAAGATTTTATTCATTGGCGTATTTGATAGCGCTAATCGGTCAACCAATAACGCACAATTGCGTGGGTTCCTTAAGACAGGAGCACAGGTTATAGGGATTAATTTCCGACAAAAACAACAAGAAATAGGATCCGAAGCGCTGGATCAACTAATCATTGATACATGCCGAGAAAGACGCCCCGATCTAGTAGTATTCTCTAAGTGCGCGGAGTTAGATACTCGCGTCTTTGTGGAGTGCTCAGAGCTAACAACGACTTGCCTGTGGTGGATGGACCCTCTGAGCACCCTCAATCAGACAACCGGAATCTTAGATAAGGCCCGTCATAGTACATATGTTTGCACTGGTGTTGCTAACACTATTAGTGTTTTTAAGGAAGTCAATCCGGAGGTGCATTATATACTGGAAGGCTATGACCCATTATTCCATAAGCCTCACGAAGCAGATCAAGATCTGGGCCTCACATTTATCGGGTCATTACATTCGGAGCGGAGAAAATGGCTAACCGCCATAGACCACCCGGTTACCCATGTGTCGAATGCCTATGCGGGCGAGCATGCGGTGGTTGTGTCCAGAACGAAGATAAATCTTAATTTGGCCACTATGGGCGGTGCTTCTGATAGGGTATATAAGGTCCTCGGCGCCCGGGGTTTTCTCCTTACGTCAGATTGGGAAGGACGTCAAGAGCTGTTTACCGATGGTGAGGATTTGGTTATCTATACCGACGCAGATGACCTTAATCAAAAGATAACTTATTACTTAAAAAATCCGGAAAAGAGAGATAAAATAAGGCTGCAGGGATATAAGAAGGTTCAGGGCATGTCAAAGGACGCCTGGGCCCAGAAGATCCTCGACATCTACCACGAGAAGGTAACTAATTCATGACAGAACGCGTTAAAATAGGCCTTGTAGGAACGGGCTATTGGGGGAAAAATCTTCTCCGAAACTTTGTTAATTGTACGTTGACCACTGTAACAGCAGTTTGTGATGCTAATACAGAACTAGCCAAAACACGCATAGAAGATTATGGAGACATAGAAATTTATGCTGATGTGACCACAATGCTAGAAAATGCAAATGTAGATGCTATTGCTGTTGCCACTCCGGTACGCACGCACTTTGATATTGCCATGGCAGCATTGCGGTGCGGAAAGCACGTCCTTGTTGAAAAGCCAATTGCGTTAAATTATGAGCAGGCAACACAGTTGGTAGCTGAGGCAAGCAACAACAATCTTACACTGATGTGTGATCATACCTTCTGTTATTCGGGCCCCGTCAGGCGTATTCGTCAAGTTATAGAAAGTGGAATATTGGGAGACGTTGTAACTATTAACTCCACAAGAACAAACCTTGGATTGTTTCAGAAAGATGTCAATGTGTTGTGGGATTTAGCCCCGCACGACTTGTCGATTTGTGAATACATTTTGGGGGACTCATATTCTCCGGTTTCGGTTAGAGCAACAGGCACCAAACATCCTCATTCTCCTTTTGTAGCTGACGCTCATATGCACCTATCATTAGAAAACAATGTGAATATTGCTATTCATAATAGCTGGTTAGCACCAACTAAGACACGTCAATTTACTATAGTAGGAACAAAAAAGATGCTTGTGTGGGATGACTTGAGTCCTAACGATAAAGTAAAAATATGTCATAAAAATATGCGAAAGGATGGGGAGGTTTTTGTTTACACTGACGATGGTACAACTTGCCCATCAATAGATATGACTGAGCCGCTGCTGGAAGTAGCTAATGATTTTGCTAGGTGCGTACTCACCGGAGATAGTCCTGTTGCCCCTGGTCATACGGCAGCTCAAATAGTTCAGATTTTAGAGTTGGCAGACGAATGTCTTGTGACTTCTGAAACGCTGGAGGTCTCCTCGTGATAGCAGCAACAGCCTTGGTAGCAGATTCGGTTTGTTTAGGGGCCGATGTAGCGATTTATCACTATACAAATTTGTACGGGTGCACCATTGGAGATCAGTCAAAAATAGGCACATTTGTAGAAATACAGAAGAACGCAACGATCGGGAAGCTTTGTAAGATTTCCAGCCACACCTTTATATGTGAGGGTGTAATAATTGGTGATGGATGCTTTGTTGGCCATGGTGTTATGTTTATAAATGATAGATTTCCTGCTTCGCTTAACAGCGGAGGTTCGTTGGCGACAGATGACGATTGGATCCTGGAAACCACAACCGTAGGAGACCGTGTGAGCATAGGCACGGGCGCAACAATTATGTGCGGCGTTACTATTGGGGATGATGCTGTTGTGGGCGCCGGAGCTGTAGTCTTAAAAGATGTCCCCCCTAATACAACAGTAGTGGGCAACCCCGCTAGAGTAATCTCAAGGAGAGAAAAATGATTCCGTTCGTAGACCTTAAACCACAACACAGGCAGATTAAAGAAAGATTGCTCACTGCATGGGAAGAAATTATAGATTGTACAGGCTTCGTCGGCGGACCCTGGGTTGATCGCCTGGAGGCTGGTTTTGCAGAACTATGTGATACCACAGAATGCATCGCCGTCTCCAGCGGTACAGACGCCTTAGAAGTTGCCCTACGAGGCCTCGGCGTCGAACCCGGGGATGAGGTAATTCTACCTGCCAATACTTTTGTGGCCACTGCTGAAGCGGTCATGTTAGTGGGCGCTATCCCGGTGCTAGTTGATTGCAAGTGGGGAACCTGGAACATAGATCCCGAAAGTGTCCGCGCAGCGATCACTGACCGTACAGCGGGTATTATCGGGGTACATTTGTATGGACAGCCGTGTGATATGGACGCGCTCAAGGAAATAGCTCAAGAACGAAATCTCTGGGTACTAGAGGACAGCGCACAAGCTCATCTAGCAACATATAAAGGTTCTCCTTGTGGATCACTGGGAGATGCTGCAGCATTCTCATTCTATCCCGGAAAGAATTTGGGAGCAACCGGCGAAGGTGGCGCCGTTACGACAAATAGCACTGAACTAGCTAATATTATACAGCAAGTCCGAAACCATGGCTCTAGCGAAAAATATGTACATAACGTTTTAGGCAATAACTCGCGTCTCTCATCGGTCCTTGCTGCCGGCCTAGCCATTAAACTAGATTATATCGCAGACTGGACCAAGCAGCGCTGCGATAATGCTGCCACCTACTTAGAACATCTTTCTGATGTCCCCGGACTGACGCTGCCCGTAGTAGAAGAGTGGGCGAATCCCGTATGGCACCTATTTGTTGTACATCTCACAGATCCTAAAGATGCCCAGACATTTTTAAAAGAAAACGGAGTAGCCACAGGACTACATTACCCTACCCCCCTCCATTTGCAAGAGGTGTTGGCGGACTCGTATGGTTCCCTCGGTCAGTTTCCGAATGCCGAATATAATGCTAGCCACTGTCTGAGTCTGCCGATGTATGCAGAGCTTACACAAGAACAAATCGTAAAGGTTTGCGACGAGCTAAAGAGATACATATCTCAGAAGCAGTAACCAATGAGTGTGAAACAGCTAATCGTCGGACCTTGGGTTGGGGAATTTGGTTGGGAACTATTTGCGTGGCAGGCGCATATGCGCTCTCTTTCCCAGCATTACGATAATACTGTTGTTATATGTCGTTCTACCTCGCAGGCTTTATATGCGGACTTTGCTGATGAGTTCATATCTCTGCCAGAACTCAGTGGGCTAGCGGATTCTTTCTTTATGCATGGAGTAGATACAAGCCGCGTCTTGAAGGAGGTGCTACAATCTCATACTCAACTCTTCAAGCCAGGCACCACCCTTATCCCTCCCAGGCGCCTGGGGATGCCTCCTTTTACACCCTGCACACAGTCCGAAGTATTTGGGGAAAGACATATAATACCCCACTATCTCAAATTTGGAGATATAGGAGATAAGTCCTATGACTATATTTTCCACATTCGCGACCGAGATCTGCGCAAGGAAGATAATTGGAGTCTGACGAACTGGAAACACCTTCGGGATAAACTACAAAATGATGGATCCACCATAGCATGCATAGGAACACCAGCTGAGTCCGCGCATATTGATGACACCACAGATTTGCGTGATGGGGATTTGGCGACTGTTTTTGATGTGATTCGCAATAGCGACTGTGTTTTTGGACCTTCCTCTGGACCGATGCATCTAGCTAGTTTATGTGGAGCCCCCCATGTGGTGTGGTCGAAAGAAGGCAACAGGGATAGGTATATTAATACATGGAACCCCCATGCAACAGCTGTTCTGTTTTTGTCTGAAAAATCCTGGCACCCTACGCCCGAGTATGTGTTCGCAGAGTTTAATAAATGGAGAAAAGAATGGAAGTTATAGTTTTTACATCCGATAGATATGTTTCGTTACTGGACAAGTTCGCTTATCTATTCAATAAACATTGGTCCCCGGATCAGAAAGTTAATATTCTGGGCTTTAAATCACCAGAGACAAAGTTGCCCGACAACTTTAAGTTTATCTCAGCCGGAAAACAAGAGGATTTCCCTCCAAAGTCAGTCGTAGAGCCCTTTCGTCCCATTCTTGAGAGCCTCGATACTGATATTTTCGTGTTGATGTTAGAGGACGCATTCCTAATAGATACGGTTGATCAAGACCTACTGAGTAAAGGCGCCACCCTTCTCCGGGAGAACAAGGCATCTAAGGTCGAATTATTTCTCGGCGCGCGCTATCAATATATGTCATCGCGCCCCTTTAGTGACGATTTTAATATTTTTCCACAAGATATGGATTATAGATATACTGCAGCTCAGAGTCTTATTCGTAAGGATTACTATCTCAAATATTTTGATCAACCGAATATGTGGGCTTTAGAGATTAACAATATTCCCCGAGCTAAGAATGATGGACACACCTTATTGGTACCCAAGTCTAAACCCATCGCTCCATGGATTAATTCGGTAGTGAAGGGCGGCTACAACGCAAAGCAGCATAATAACATGCTAGCAAGCAAGAGCGGACGAAACTTTGGCTGGAATAAGTTTCAGAGACTTAATGACGAGGAATACGAGATTTTCACCTCATTGAAAGATTGGAAGGCAGGATGAAAGAAGAAATATTTTCTAAAGTAGAGCCAGGGAAGCTGCTGCATATTATTTATCGCCCGGACGAATCTACGGGAGAGGAGTCTCGTGAAGATATCATAGCAGAAGAACAATACCTTCAGTGTTCCGCACTGAGATTCAACAAAGGCAGAACTTTTAGACCTCACAAGCATGTATGGAAAGAGATCCCTGGCAAAACCATTGCTCAGGAGTCCTGGGTGGTGACAGCAGGAAGGGTTAAATGCTTTTTTTACGATGTTGATGACTCTCTACTTGGTGAGTGGGAGCTGGAATCTGGCGACATGTCGGTGACTCTCTGCGGAGGGCATACCTATGAAATACTAGAAGACAACACCACCGTATATGAATATAAGTCGGGCCCCTACCTTGGAATCGATAAAGATAAGATCTTTATATGATATTCGAAAATAATAATTTTATCCATGAAGACGTATATATTAAAGACGATTCATATACTATCGGATCCAATAACGCGATAGATAAGGGATTTTATTGTACAACCAGGTTACAAATAGGGAGCTATGTTCATATTTCTCCATATGTAACCAGCATTGGAGGACTGACAACAACCCTGGAGATCCACGGCGTTAATAATATCATGGCTGGAGCCCGCCTCATTTGTGGCTCTGATCGCTTCGATGGCTCCGGACTATTTGGTGCAATGATCCCGGATGACTTAAAGGGAAGGCAAGTGATGGCGCCTGTGGTTCTAGAGAAATTCTCAAATGTGGGGACCAATGCTGTTGTCTTGCCTGGAAGTATTTTGAGAGAAGGGGTACTTTTGGGCGCAGGCTCTTTATTAATGGGTGATACTGTACCCTGGGGGGTCTATAAGGGAAACCCAGCAAAACTTGTCAAGATCATCGATGCCACTGAAGCCCATCGGCGCTATGAATTATTGACCGCGAGGACTGAATAAATGTCGTTTGAAGCAATTGAAGAACTAGAGACTAAGGTCGCCGACTATTTCGGGGCGCCCTATGCGGTAGCAATAGACTGCTGCACTCATGGATTAGAGTTGTGCTTACGCCACCAAGGTATTACACATTATACCGTGCCAAAAAGAACCTATATATCCGTTCCATTTCTAGCCACCAAACTAGGCATTGAATTTCAGTGGAGAGATGAAGATTGGGAGGATTATTATTTTCTAGGAGGAACCAACATAGTCGATGCTGCGGTCCTATGGGAACAAAACTCATATATCCCTGACACGCTCATGTGCTTAAGTTTTCAGTTTAGAAAGCACCTGAGCCTCGGTCGAGGCGGAATGATTCTGACGGATAACCCAAAAGATGCGAAAATGTTAAAAAAGATGTCATATGATGGTAGAATACCTAATATACCTTGGAGAGAGCAGGACATAGACACAATGGGTTATCATTATTATATGACCCCGGAAACAGCACAACTAGGATTAAGTAAATTACCTGCTGCGATTGCCACCCCTCCCAAGAAATGGGTGGCCACCGATTGGCCTGATCTAACACAAATGGTTATTTTTAACAAGAAGAGGAATGAATAAGATGGATATACGGTTTAAAACTGTAGTAGTTCAAAAAAGTATGGTGAGATCTGGAGGCACTGTGCTAAGATTGATTTTAAATAGAGTCTTCAACGATGAGAAGTGTTTTGCCAATCATTCGTACAGGTATCCAGTCGACCGCACTCATAGCTATGAAAAACTACGCCCTGGGGGAAATAAAGTGCTGATAACCACCTGGAGGGACCCTAAAGATGTTGCTGTTTCTCTTATAAGAGTTGGTCGCAAAAAAACTTTTTCTAGCAACAGCGACCTAGTTGCTGCGTGTGATGATATCATGGGGTCTTTTAATGGCATTAGACTCGCCGAAAAAGAAAATCCCGAAGGCCTATTTTTAAAGTATGAAAATTGGCATTGCAATTTTGATTATTTATTTGATAGATTAGAAGACACATATGATGGTAAAATAAGTAAAGAAATAAGAGATTCAATCGAGAAAGACTTTTCAAAAGAAGCAATAAGGAAGAAGCAAAGTGTCTTTTCAAATTTTTCTGAATATGACAAGGACACCCATATACATGGAGATCACGTGCACAATGGCTTTAGACAATGGGATAAAGTTTTTAATGAAAAACAAATAAAAATATTAGATAATAAATTAGAATCTTATATTGAATACTGGGAAAAATTGGAATAATGAAAATGAAAAAAGCATTGATAACAGGCATATCAGGCCAGGACGGCAGCTACCTAACAGAATTATTAAGTTCTAAGGGCTATGAGGTTCATGGCATTGTACGCCGCCATTCGGTGGCCGAAAACCAGAACTTCCGATTGGGTAAGCTAGGAGATTTGCCCAATGTGCACACCCACTATGGTGATCTTCTCGACTATCCGTCGCTTGTGAGAATTATGACAAAGGTTCAGCCAGATGAGATTTATAATTTAGGCGCTATGAGTCATGTCCGAGTGAGCTTCGATATGCCATCGTTTACTATCCAAACTAATGCGATGGGCGTATTAAATATGCTAGAAATTTATAGGACTATCTGCCCTACTGCAAAATTCTATCAAGCTAGCTCGTCTGAAATGTTTGGAAACTCCGTTGATGAAGACGGAATACAACGCCTAACAACTCCAATGAGCCCAGTGAGCCCCTACGGGTGCGCTAAAGTGATGGGATACAACCTCGTACGCCACTATCGGCACGCCTACGGATTACACGCTTGCAATGGTATATTGTTTAATCATGAATCCCCTCGACGCGGCACCAACTTCGTGACAAACAAGGTCGTGAAAACAGCTGTACAGATCAAAAAGGGCCTCACTGACAAATTAGAGTTGGGTAATATGGACTCCTCTAGAGATTGGGGACATTCTAAGGACTACGTAAGGGCTATGCATATGATAATTAACCATGGTACACCCGAAGAATTTATAGTTGCTACAGGCGAAACTCACACTGTCCGCCACTTATGTGAGATAGTGTTTACAAAGCTGGGGATGAACTATGAAGATTATGTAGTGCAAAATCCCAAGTATATGCGACCTGAGGAGTTAAAGTATCTCAAAGGAGATTCTTCCAAATCCCGAGAGGTACTTGGATGGGAACCAGAGTATACCTTTGAGTCTATGTTAGAAGAGATGATAGATCGCTGGATATCAGAGATTTATGTAAAAAAGTTTTAAATAACAAGTATAATATAAGAGAACGTAAAAGAAAATAAATGTTCTGGTTAAAATATTTCAAGAAAGGATATAAATTAACAATGCCAAAAAAGACCACAACTGTGTCAAGAAAAGCAACTGAAAAGACACTCATAACAGTCGCAAAAGTAGAGGATATCGTAGATAAAAGTTTGCGAAAGGCCCTCCAGGATCAAGCACGTGAGCTTGAATCTCATCTGAGTGACATCGATAAAAGATTAAGAGCCCTGGAGGGAAAATAATATGAAACTATCAAACCAAGCAGTCGGAGCCCTGATGATGGCTCTCCAGAAGTCACTAATGGAACAAAGTGATATTGTGCCTGTCTTAACAGGAATGGACTTTGTGTCTGATACTGAGGGAGATCTCTCGGTCACCAACCCACCGGTGGTATCTCTTGATGGAGTTGAAGTCTTAGGTGACGACTCCGACAATCTCAGTACAGAGGAATAAGTATGCCGCGTTATCGGTATCGTTGTAATAACTGCGACGAAACACAAACGATACAGCATCTATCAAGCGAACTGCTTAAAGACTGCGACCTATGTGAAACAGCCGATACACTGACGAAGCTACTCAGTACATTCTCTACCGCAAAAAAAACAACAAGTCGCAAAAAGACTGGACAGATCACAGAAGAGTTCATTCAAGACGCTCGACAAGATCTTAAAAAACAGAAAACAGATTTTAAGGAGAACACCTAATGGAACTTTATTTGTTGTTCGCCGTCTCAATTCTTCTGAATGGAGTTTTGATCTGGTACATAACCAGATTGTTGAGAAAATTTGTCTTTATTTCTGAGAATATGGCAGACTTGTTTCTTACTGTAAAAGCATTTCAGGTTTTTGCAAGCTCGATGTATAGTATGGACAGCTATCATGGTGAGCCTATGATACAGGAGCTTGTGGTGAGGATTAGAGAAGTTGGTCTGGAGATGGAAGACTTCCGAGACATATTTGAATATGGACTCGATGCCGAATTAGAGGAAGAACTTAATGCCGCCGAAGAAGAGAAAAGCTAGAAAAAAGAATCATTACTTCACAAAGGTCCATGAAGACGCAATTGTGAAGTATGCAAACACGGAGGACCGCCAACTCCGAGGGATGTTGTACGAAGAGTACATACAGCCTGCATTTGATCAGATGGTCGATAAAATTATTTACACTTATCGATTTACGACACTGCCGAATATTGACTACCTCAAGGGGGATTGCAAGGTTTGGCTCACAACCATATTAAATAAATACGACCCGAATAAGGGCTCGAAAGCATTCTCATACTTTTCAGTTGTGACCAAGAACTGGTTTATTCACAAAGTCAAACAGACACAGAAAAGAAACCGAACTGAGGTCTTCATGGAAGACGTTATCAACGAGGTAGAAGAAAACTTGGTGTCGAAGGAAAGGTCATACCTCCAGGTCCGTTCTGAAATAGAATTTTGGAAGTCGTTGCATCATGAGATAGACACTTGGGACTCTTTTATGCTCAAAGAAAATGAGAAAAAAGTTTTAATGGCAGTCCGGATCCTATTGGAATCTGCTGACACAATTGAAATTTTCAACAAAAAAGCTATTTACTTATATCTTAGGGAGATCACAGGACTCAATACAAAACAAGTCGTGAACAATCTTAATAAACTAAGAAAAAGATATAGGACGTTTAAAAACAAATGGCAAAGCGGCGCGATCTAAGTCTAGAAGAATACCTCGAAGAGACGACTAGAAATATTCGGGAAGACCGAGCAATGGCCAAGACCTTGCTCGTTGATGTCATGACAGATATGGCTACATCCCCTACGGACCGTCGAGAGATGGGACCTATTGCAGCTAAATTTGTAGAAAACCTACAGCGCTCCAACGAGCAAATGGTTAAACTAGCTGCCATCATTCAGAAACAAAAAACCCAGCAGTTCGGCCTGTCTGCGGACGACAAAGAACAGTTGTTTGATTTGCTGAATGAGGAAGAGAAGCCGTGAGTGACGACCCGAAAGCCAAAGCTGAAGGCAAGTTAACTTTAAAGGGCCTGTCGTACGGTTTCCTGAACGATGTTTCAGATACCTCATTGGGAGGGGCCGTCGATCCTCAGCGATCAACCGGGCTCGATTTTCTAAGAGCAACAGTATCGACCGAGTATAAGCGTTCCGCCCTAGCAACAGTCTCAACATTCAAAGGTGCTGTACTAGCCAGTACAGAGAAGCAGGTAGGCGCCAGTAGGTCGACCGAAGATGTCTTGGCTGGATATGCAAAGCAAAATATTGTCGAGAAAACTGGCGACTGGATTAGTAGCTTCTTCGGCGATAAGAAAGTCATCGCATACAAAGTATATATCCCAGAGATTGAGTGTCGCCCGGCCCCACGAAGTTTTGAGGATCCGATATTAACGACCTATTACGATGTTTATGTTGACAAAGGGATGCTGGATGCTGAGACGACAATCGAAATAGGATCCATCGTGACCGTTCGATTTGATAATATAAATAATTTTTCTACTGCTCGCATAATAGGCGTATCCAAGGATAAGTTTGAATTTGAAGGATTTGAGGGCGCCTCCTTAGAGAGCTCCCATCGCTCCGGCCGCTCCGGAGGCGGCGGCGGCCGTCATACCGCCGGCGGCGGGGATAAATTTGAAAAGGCGTATAACCAGACGGCGCGTTCCAAATGCAAACAGGAACCCCACCCAGAAGAAGTGCGAATTGCAGAATATTTTGGTTTAGAAGTTGCAATACTTCAGGCAATAGGCGCCGTGGAATCGGGTGGAAGGATGGACGCAATTCGGTTTGAACCACATCTTTTTCTTCGCGACCACCGCCCGGATCTTAAAGATAAAGTTCCGTTCACCAGGAACCCGGGGAACGAACCGGTGTACAGCTTAGAGGGAAAGGAAACAAATGCAGCAGCATTCGAGCACGCATATACTTTAGACAAGACTGCAGCAGTAAAATCAGTAAGCTGGGGCAGATTTCAGGTACTCGGAGGAAAGCTTATTAGATTGTTTGGTGATGCGCCGAAAGGACGCGCAGCGTATAAAGCCGACCCCGAGGCTATATCTTTCCAGCTACTTGAGCTGTGGCTTAAAACGGACCATGGTCCAAAAGCAGTGGCCGCGGCGAAAGAAAAGGACTTTGTTACATTTGCGCGCTACTATAACGGTCCAAAACAAAAGTATCACTATGGTGGAGCGATCGCCCGGGAATATAACGCAATAGTTTGTGGAGAATACACGCCCCCCACTTTCGGTCCAGATCCAGCCATGGCGGGGGGATGTGAAGGCGAAGGTGCTGTCATATATCTCGCCGACAGCCAACACGCGGCCGGTTACTCCCTTGGGGGGTTACTCCGGGAGGAGCTTAAAAGCCAGGGAGTTCCCTTAGTTATCAATATGGCTGAGTCCGGCCGCGGCCTAATCGCCGGCGCAGGGAAAGGATTTTTAAAACTCAAACTAAAGAAAAAGTTAAAATCTAAATTATCAGAAGCTAAACCGAAGTATGCCATCGTGGGACTGGGAGGCAACGACGCAGGAATGACCAGCTGGTCCGCGGAAAAATTTAAAAAGAAAGCAGAAGAGTTTATACAAATACTCAAGGACGGCGGCGTGGAAGAAATAATTTGGTTTGGGATTACCAAACCAATGGTTCCCGACACACCCCATCTCAAGAAGAATAATGGATATGGCTCCGTTGGAATCGACCCCGGCCCGAAGGCTCAGGAAACGCGAGATAAGATGAGAGATATACAGAAAGAGGTGCTTCCAACGCTCCCGGGCGTAACCTATATAGATACTATGCAATATACCCAAAATCTTCATACTAGCGACGGTGTTCACTATGCCCCGGCCGAATACAAAACTATCTTTAATGCTGCCAAGGCAGGAGATCTTAAAGCGCCCCTGGCAGCGATGATTAAGAAGATTAAGGACGGCTGCGCTGAGTATGAAAAGAAAGCCGCAGCCGCGGCCGCAACAGCGAGGCCGTTTACAGTCGACGCAAAATGCTATGACGACGCGCAAGACATCCCCAATAAATCACAACATGCTTCTGTTCTCGCAGCAGTCCACCCGGATTTCCTTCCTCATGTAAAAAGTTTTATTTGCGAAGCCTGGAAACAAAAGCAAATCACTATACGATTAAACTCTAGTTATCGTTCTGTCGCCAAACAACAGAGACTTTATGATAAATGGGTTAATGGCGGAAAGAATGGAATAGCTCCTGCGAACCCGGCCAAAGGGTTGAGTTATCATAATCTTGGAATGGCTATTGATTTTAATCCCACGTTGTCAAACGGGACAACATTGATGTCCACTAGTTCTAAGAGTTCCTGGCGTAATAGTGGGATTGTTGAGATCGGTAAGGCCGCCGGTATGTATTGGGGAGGCCTCTTCAGTACAAACTTCGATCCAATACACTTTGATTTTCGAACCAGAGTCCCCGACCGTTACAAAGCGCTTGCCGCGGCAAGCAAACAAGGTGTCGACCCGAATAAGTCAAATCTAGATGGAATTATAACGTAAAAGGCATTATAAATTATGGCAAAAATAAAAATTGATCTACCAACACAGGCTTCTAAAGCAGTAGATTTGCAATTGATGTCGGACCAAGAAAGAAAATCGTTCGACAAGAAATCCCCAGCCCAGCAGGCGCGCCTCCTAGGTTTTGCTGATGGGCCCAAGCAGAATTTTGATACCCCCACCTATATCAGTGCCACAGCGGAAAAAATATATAGCAAGGGGAATTCATTTATCGTATTAGGATTGGATAGACCCAGCAATATCTTCTCTGGATTTGGTGGCAGCAATAACACACACTGTGCTGCTATTGATCTCGTTGTGGGTCGTTTGGGCTCACGCGGCGCGAGTAGCACAAAGCGCGGCCAGACTGTCAATGCAGACCCAAACTTCAAAACCGATGCAGCGAGAATTTATATATCACAAAAATCAGACCCAGATGGCTATTTTGGCCTAGTCAAAGGAACCGTTGGGAATACCTCTATTTCTAGCCCCCGCAGTACGGTTGCTGTAAAAGCAGACACTATTCGTGTCATTGCTCGCGAGAATATAAAGTTGGTAACTCGCACAGATGCACAAAATGCACAGGGAGCAGAGTTGACCAATGCGTTCGTCGGGAACTATGGAATTGATCTGATCGCCCTAAATGATGACAAGAACTTGCAGCCAATGGTGAAAGGGGAGAACCTGAAAGAGTGCTTATCTGCCATCATAGAATCAATTCATGATATCCGCGATCTTTTTGACAACTTTATCGAAGAGGATAGGAAACTAACCCAAGCGTTGCTTAAGCATACACACTACTCACCATTTTTTGGATCCCCGACATCCCCGGCTCTTACTGGGCTCCTACCTACAGGAATCGAGACTCTGGTCAATAAAATCACAAATGTACAGTTGCAATTGAATATATCAATGCAGAAGCTAAATTCAGTCCAGACTAACTATTTAGAGACACCCGGAGGCGCCGCGGCCGCCAAAGACGGCCAAAGTCAATATATCTTAAGCAGATATAATAACACGAACTAAGACCATGTCGTCAAAATTGAACTTTTACAAAGAATACCCCGCGAAGACACTGAATGTTCCATTCGAGGTCCGAAGTAAGAATCTACTCAAGATTAAAGTAAGGAAAAAGAATGTAGCAAACAAAGAAAAGGTTTTCAGGGAAGCATTAGATCTCTATATAGCCCACTACTTTCCAGAGTTCTATCGGAATATGGAAGACAAATCGTTTAGTGGCGACAACACTGTTTATGATGCACTCCGCGCTGATCTGAAATCCGGCCTATCGATAGAGAACCCCGGATTCGCCACCAAGCCCCCTTCTGCGTATAAAGTAGTAATCACGCGCTTAGATATGGGACGCTCCCTATATGAAATGCGGGAAGATATGGCTGCAGCAGGCGAGCTACCAGACTTCCAAGAGAACCTAGAGTTCTTCAACGAGAAGAACGACATTGGAAACGAAATCATTGGTCAGACCGAGCTAGACATGTCGACGGTGCTGACGGATGTCAATTCATTCAGTGATTTGATGAAGAACTTTGGCAAACAGTTAGACAACTATAACGGCGCCGTCCCCGTTGGAGGAGTAAACTTCAGTTTTCTTGAGAGCGCAGTAGGCAAGATTATTTCTATTGCCATAGCTGAAACCGTAAAGACTATTGAGGCGGCGTCAGGTGGAGCTAGATATCGCGGCGAAGAGGGCGATAAGCTGACCATCTACTTTTCAAATCGTACAAAGCGAGACCCTGCCGCTCCGGCTCTGGATCCTCTCGGAATATTTCCGCCCAAGATTGCCATCGCCGGAATTACGTATCTCGGCGGTGAGACTGCGTCCACTGACTTTTTGAAGGTGGGGTACTTTTCAATTATCAAGTACAAGAAAAAGTTTAGTGATCAAGCAACGCTGAAGATTTTGCAGCGATATAAAGAAATATTAGAAAAAGGCGCCGAGCACACAGATTCTGGCCAGCCCTACCCGATGTTTGACTTCCTATCAAACGTATTACCGGAACAGATAGATCAAGATATAAGCTCTGGTAACTTTTTTAGCTTTCCGACACCGAACGATAGGGATAATGGCGAACATAGTGCTCTGACAAAAGAAGCCATTCGACTTGAACTAATAGACCTCTCCAATACCGATGACCTAGAAAAGGGAATCAAAGCATTATCGACAACAGAGTTGATAACTCTAAAAGAAGAGGTGGCGAAGAACCCTAAACTATTTGAAAAAGTATATCAAGAGGAGAAGAAGAAAGTACTTGAAACGGGCCTAGACATTGCCAAGGTAATCGAAAATGTTATGAAAACAGGACCGATGGCACTTGTGAAAAAAGGCTCTGCCGTCGATCGAATCTTAGCGCAACTTGGACTTAAAGCCCTGGCCAGAGAGGCAATGATTTGCTTGACGTTCGGATTCAGCTTTGAGTTAGCAAGAATTGCCATGGCCACAGCCAACGTGATGGAAGAAGAACTAAATGAACGGCCGTCACTGGACCCGAAACAATTTGAACTGTTCAAGATTAAAGGAGATATCTGGAAGAAGGTCCTGGATATTATTTTAGATTCCGTCAAGCAAGCGCTTATGTCTCTAATTCAGGGATTGGCAGAACTACTAAAAGAAGCTTGCAACCTTAATAACCCGCGAGCAACCGATTACGGGAATACCGATATTGCAGGGCTGATTAAGGACGACCTCCTCGACCCACTCGCAGGCCGAGACCCCTTTGGTTACGGCAATGACGAAAACAACCCGCTTGGGCGCCTCACGGATATGTTAGGAATGTCTCCAACCGACATTTATCTGTATTTGACATCTGTATCTTCAATTCTCAGCTCAATCGATATATGTATTCTTTTGATGGATACACAAAACGCCCCAGAAGAACTCATAGACAGAATAATCGAGTTCAATTTAAACTATTCCGACCCAAACATCTCCACGAAGCTTATAGAGGCCTCCGCTGTAATAGAATTCTTCACCATCTTGGGGAGCATAGTCGATGTAACAGACTTGTGTAACGAGATAATCAATGACATGACTTTGTTGAATCAAAACAATATTTGTTTAACTGAGGACGACCTTGCTAACCTCGACGCAGAGGAAATGCAAAACATTGAGGATCTTCTCGACATCATCGAAAATGGTTTCACCGACGCTCCCCCTGTGTTCAACTTTGATTGCCCCGACGCGGAGAATTATATTAATGACCCGACGATGACCAGGCTGATCCCTGAAACGCTCAGCACCATGGTCGAACTGGTCGAGATGCAATTTGTATATTCAGTTGACTCTATTAAGAGCGTTCTACTAGAACCGGGCCTCGCTCGCGCCAGTGGCGGCCCGGGCGGCGGAGGCCCGGGCGGCAATGGTAAAAAGGGCGCCTACGATACCTTTAAGACTATTAACCCAGAAAGTGACTACCCAGAACTACCAGAACCTGATAACGGCGCGATTAATGCCATTATGAATTCTCTTAAGGACCTCGCCGCGGAGTTTGAGAACCCAATGGACCACCCTCTTGCTGGCGCAATTGAAGCCTGTCTGGTCAACCAACCGGGCCTCTTGGACTCTAATCTTAGAAACTTTGCTGATGCTATAGAAATATTATTGAATATTTTCAATAATGCTGAAATTAGGGATGCTATTGATAATATGGTTGAAAAGGCCGACGAACTATCCCAAGGCTCCGGCCCGGCCGTCACTACCTACAAATTCAATAAAGAATTCTACAGGAAATTTGCGGATTATATCAACATTGATACGGCGGACTTTAAAAGCATTGACGCAAATCGAAAGCAATATAGGATTAAAAATCATTTCAAGAGATATGCCACATCGGAAGACCCCGCCAGCAGTCGCATTCAGTTCTCCTTCCCGCGGTTTAACGCTGAAAATAGACAAAGAATCGTAATGCAATACCCGGCATATGGTGCTCCTGCAGAATCCTCACACGCCTACTTCAATCTTGATGCACTCTTTGAGGCGAACGTCGAAGAACAATTTAAAACAGATATGTCTATTGGCACCCAAGACGACGGCGCAGCATATAATCTAGACCAGTTCGTCGACGCAGTTCGCACCAGCGCCGAAGATTCTCAGAATTGGAACATATCAGAAGACGTTGCTGTTCAGAGGTATTTCCCTCTTGCATATGGACTATTCGCAGATCAAGTATTTGATTATTATATTGAAAATGGCATATTTGATGCCGGAGCGCTCCAGTCTCTGAATTTCTTTCATGATAACATAAACTGCTCTAGTGAAGATATATCAGACCTCTTGGATGTTGAGGGCATTTTTAAGCAGATGCAGAGGGAATACGTTGAAGAGGCTTGCAACAATAATCCCTCCTCGCCTCGTGAGCGCATGCGAGAAGTTATCAAATATGGTATGTTTCTTCTGTTAGTACAGGTTCACGTTGCCGAATTCGTAATTAAAAACATCTTCGTACTTTCTGCAGTCCAAATGGATGAGTTGTTCGCGAAGCCGTTTATTCTTTCTTATATGAGGGATCAAGTTAATGCGTCAATGACAGCATACTTCGATAAGCTGACAGCTGCAGGCAACGCGGAAGCTGTTGATAAAGTTAAGGATTCCTTGATTGTTATCTTTAACCGAATGATGTTACGACCAAATGTTATTGCCGAAGGTGGAGTGACAGATATGCACGGTAACGTGATATTCCCCAACGGCACTGTTTTTATAACGACCGGTAAGACCCGGGCCACGCGAAAGCCCCGCGTCTTGGCAAAGGGAACACCTACAGCAACCTTTGACGACATCCTGGATTATTTGGCAGTCTATCGAATCCAGAGTGCTATGGGGACGGCAGAGTTCCCGGGCGCTACATCTAATGCGGTGAAAAACGCATTGCCAGTATCTAACCAGAAACCTATGGAAGAAATCTTCTTGAACTCTATGCCGGTGGTAAATGGCACCGCCGCGGCAAATCTGGTGCCACCGATGGGAACCGGCCAGCTTCTATCAAACAAGTTAAAACAAAAGTCGGGCATCGTAATGGTAAAAACAATCCCGCGAGGAATAATGGAAGCGCTGCCATGCCTTGATCAAAGTCGAATTGATCATCTACTAGATTTTGGTGCTACCATCCCTCAAGGCCATGGCTGTGAGGGCACTACACACGGGCCCCCCGATGCAGAGCACGGCGGCGCAACGCCGGCCAGCGCAGCCCCGACCAAGATACAATATGAATGCTGGATGTACATCGACAGTCTAGCCGGCTTCGATCTCCCGGCAACGCCTCAGCCCCCAGCTAACCTGGCACTCAAACTTTTTGAAATAGAACTCAATTTATCAGATCTAGAGCCCAATAATCGAAGTTCTGCAGAGACTCGCCTGGACCTAACTCCGGCAGAAGTAAAATATATTCTAAATAATGAAATATACCAGGACTATTTCACCAATGTGTTCGACGCAGAGATTATTGGCATCCTTCCGATAATACACAACTTTTATCTTACCAACAATTACTTTAGTGATATTCGATCTGCAATGCGATCGACAAAAAACAGAGTACTCGATATTCTCAATACTACAATTGATAATCACGATAGTTACAATTCATTACCCCAACTGGGTCGACCTGCGGCCCGCGCCGTGTCACTCTCGAATAATGAGCCAGACGCTGAGAACCTAGCGCGCGACTTCATTCTTAAAATGATTGTTAAAACACCGATTGATATTATCAAGGGTCTTATGCAACTTATAGATCCACACGTTGTGATTTCAAAGTTCATCAAAAACGGCACAGCAGATGTGTTTAATATGATCCAGGCGTCGCTCCGGACTATAGATTTGCCCAGCGTCGACGACGAGCCGTCCGTTCCGATATTTGCCCCGGGCGCAACCGGAGCCGATCTGTTTACGGCAGTCTTGTGCTTATTACAGTATCTTATGGAGAATCCAGATGGATTCCCGCCTATGCCGGACTTCGTCGATAACGAGCAAGGGTTCCCTCACCCCGGCGGCGACGGCCCTGACCCCAAGCCTGAAAACTTCTTCCCTCGCATATCAGAAGACGGCGTTGATTTCTTGGGCACCGGTATGGGCATGCTAATGATTCCGCCAACACCTTTAGGGTTAATTTATCTACTGCTGTCACTAATTAACTTTGATACACAGCAGCCCAACCTAGATGTCGGCGTAGAGTTTGGCCCAAACCAGGCTACAGCCGGAGACGTCAATACGGGCGCCTGTGCTGAGGATCAGATTATTGATCCTGAAGAGGAGGAATCCGAGGAATCACTAGATCCCGTGCGACCACCATATGTCCCCGGCTAATCTTAAAAGGAAAAACAAAAAATGTCAGGATTATCTGTAAAATTACCACTAGTTGTCAGCAATGTGTTCGGTCCATACGACTTAAACACAACGTTTGATGATCTAGCAAAACAAAATTTAAAAATGTTGGTGCTCACAAACCCCGGCGAGCGCATTATGTATCCCAACTTTGGTGTCGGGATCTCAAGGTATCTATTTGAGAACAATACCCCTAACACCTACGACAGTATAAGATCGCGGCTACAAGAGCAGGTAGACATATATATGTCATACATTCAGATTGATCATGTTGATTTTTCAGTCAGAGAAGATAATCCAGATTTGTATCCCAATTCCATCAGACTAAGTATATTTTTCACCATTGTGCCGCTTAAACAGAGTACATCGCTACAAATTAACATAAACAACTAATTAAAGAGACCTTATCATGCCAAAAAAACTGCAACCGATAGATTATACGAGCCGCGATTTTGATTCTATTCGTAAAGATTTAGAGAATTACGCGAAGCGATATTACCCAGATACCTACAAGGACTTCAATAAAGCATCCTTTGGGTCACTAATGCTCGATACTGTGGCATATGTTGGTGATATCCTGTCTTTTTATGTCGACTATCAAGCAAATGAGAGTTTCTTAGAAACAGCTGTAGAGTATGATAACGTTTTGCGCCTCGCTCGACAGATGGGGTTCAAGCTTAATAGAAACCCTTCATCATATGGCGTGCTTACCTTCTATATTCAAGTCCCCGCAAACCCGAACAGCTTGGGCCCAGACCTGGCATATGCTCCCACTCTTGCGCAGGGCTCTGTATTCTCTTCTCTCGGCGGTGGCTCTTATACTTTGCTTGATGACGTTAATTTTGCAGTCCTAACAAATCAGGTGGTACCCAAGGATATTGACAACAGCACCAATGATGTTCTTAACTATGTAATTAGGGCACAAGGTCGTGCTGTCTCAGGGCGCACAAACTTCAAAGAGGTCGAAGTATTTGATTTCGAGAGATTCCTTAAGGTTAACCTTGGCACACAGAACATAACAGATGTTATTTCCGTGGTTGATTTAGAGGGACATGAGTATGTTCAAGTCGACAACCTTTCTCAAAATGTGATTTATAAGGCGATTAGAAACACTGACACCTCGACAGCTGGTACAGTCAGCAGTATTATGAAGGCTGTCCCTGTCGCTCGCCGGTTCACAGTTGAGTCGTCGGATACCACAACATACCTTCAGTTTGGATATGGCTCAGACTCTGAGCTACTTTCGGACGCTGTTGTGGATCCAACAAACTTGATCTTGGACTTAAACGGTAGAACATATGTTACAGATGCTGAGTTCGATCCTACGAAATTAATTAGTAGCGATAAATTTGGCATCGCGCCATCAAACACAACTCTTCGGATAGCGTATCGAACAAACGAGGTCAATGATGTTAACGCTTCGGT
>Ga0208299_1000800_pt1 | contig 26462 bp, 47 predicted proteins | sample 15_taG_FD_184089 | JGI IMG/M metagenome (GOLD analysis project Ga0208299, IMG submission 184089) | Marine viral communities from the Subarctic Pacific Ocean - 15_ETSP_OMZ_AT15312 metaG (SPAdes) (version 2) | ecosystem: Environmental > Aquatic > Marine > Oceanic | place: Pacific Ocean | collected...
CTTTGAATACTGTTGATCCAGCAGTCTCGTCATCATCATTTCCTATTGTAGAGTCTTGTCTTACGTAGAAATACTTTTCCATTTTCTTATGTTTTTTTTAAATGTTAATAATTATGATTTTTTGAACAATAAGAAACGGTTAGGAGCAAATCCTTCAAAACCACGCTCAGTACGATAGTTACAACGTAACTCATCAACTTGACTAGTTTTGTTTTGTAGAATAGCACCACCAGTTAACCAGTGTTCCATCTCACGAGAGTATCCGTTAGCTGCTTTGTATCTCATACGTAGCGAAGGAATCTTCTCACCAGACTTAGCATCTTTTTGTGAATCCATAGGAATACACATACCGTATCCGTTATACTTGAATCCAGCAGCACCTAACAAGTCAGGACGGTTAAATAGGTCGTAAGTTTTCTTGTGGAAAGTATAACCACCACGAGAGAACGAGTTAAAACCTAAGTTTAACGCCATATCTTTGTTGTTAGCGAAAGTACCATAGTTAGCACCACCAGCAGCATAAGCTCCTTGTGCAGCTAATAAGTCATCAATATCTAAAGATAAGTTGATACCAGCGTAAAGAGCCATCTCTTTTGCACCTCTATACTTGTCTAAAGACTTAACAGCAGCATCAAAGTCAGCCATTGTAATTGCTGAAGAACCAAGATCCATAGATTGACCTTTGTTTTCAATAAAATTCAAAAGACCTTCTGTAGTGTGTACAGTATTAATATTTGATGAGCTACCCTCTGTGCCAGAAGCAGCATTAGTTAAAGTACCATCACCTGCAGATCCAACAATCATTGCTAATTCAGCATAATCTTGGAACCGTTGGTAAGTATCAGCCTCACCTTGTAAGTACCATAAGTAACCACCCTCAACTTTCACATAAACAGCGTTAGTTGCCTCAGAACCTGAAACTACAAACGACTCCTTAATAATTTGACACTTATTAGAGTAGTGGTGAACCTTAGGTGTTAAACCATCTGGTTGACTTGTTTGCTCTGCAAAAGCGTTACCTACAACGGCAAATTCTGTATCTGCACCATTTGATGCAAATTCACCATCAGAAACATTTTTAAGAGTTATCTCATCTGGAGAGGCACTATCTGTTGTAACGTAATACATAGCCCCTGACGCTCCTAATAACAAATCTCCATCACGAGCAGCACCCTGATAGTCTGCTGTAGAGTTATCTGTATCAGTATCAGTAGGGTCAATAATAGTTACACCACTACCGCCTCCAATAGCTGCTGTGAATGTATTATGAAGAAGAGTTTCTTCATAGTGCTCAAAAGTACGAGCTGTTGTTTCTTTTTTAGAACCTAAAAGTTCCATAAGACCAGTAATACCTTGATTACCGTATCGTTTAATAAGTTGCTCATCAACGTCACGCTTATGAAAAGCTGCTGAAGTATCCCCTGAAGCAATTAAGTCAGAAGAAGATACATAATTTGACGTTGTTGCAACTGCCGAACTAGATGGTGTTGCCACCATGTTAGTACCTAAACTTACTGTTGCCATTTTGTTATATTTTTAAAATAAATAATTAATTTTTTTTTCCTAACCAAGAATTTGTCTTCTTAACAGGTCCAGAGTTGATGTTTGTTTTTGAGGAGCCTCTTGTTTATCTTGTGTAAACGAAGGGTTCTTAATCTCGTTAATTACGCTCTCTGTTCCTTTACTCCTATACTGATTAGCTACACCTCTAACAATCTTGTCGATGTTATTTAAAATGTACATATCTGTATTAAGAGCGTCAAAGTCCCAGCTACCTGCTTGATCTACATACTTATCGAAAAAGTTTTCTAGATTAGAATTATGACCTATAATCTCCTGTCGAGCCTCGTCATCCAAATTGTAGACGTACTCTTCCCCTTTGTCGTTCATCGAAAAAGATAAACCTTCAAGGTCGTTGACTGTAGATTCCATTTTACTAATCCATTCCCCTCTTTCTGCTTCAGATACTCCAGGATCAGTTGCTTCTGCTTGTACGGGCATAGCATAATCCTCTTTCACCTTATTAAAGTAATCTCTAGCAGCTTTAGCGTCTTTAGAAAGTTGAACCTTACCAGCGTTGGTTTCCCTTGCACTAAACCCTTCTGTGTCCGTTTTATAAGTCTCTGCAACATAATCATTTAACTCTGCATCAGTTAAATTAGGGTTTTCTAATTTTAAAAACTCCTTTATTACAGCGTTATCAGACACGTCAGATAAATCAACACTCTGAGTATTCAGGTAATCTTGTACGGTACGACCAGTATTCTTAACATACTCGTTAATAACTTGAAGCTGTTCGCTTGCAAAGTCATTGCTTTCTGTTGAACTCTGTTCGGTTCCAAAATCATCAAGTGATGTTACGTCTCGCCCAAGCTTCTCGCTAAGGTATTTGAAAACAGCTTCATCATTAATGCCCTCCTGTTCAGGTTGCTGACTAGTCTCAGGTTGTTCCTCGCTAGTAGTCTCTTCAGTATTTAAAGAACTCTCTCCTGTTAAATCTATAATATCTGATCTCTCTTCAATTATAGGTTCATTTGATTCAACCGCTTGGTTTTCATCACCAGTCAAATCAACAATATTTTGTTGTTGTTGGGGTTGTTCAATTTCTCCCCCAAACTTTTTTACTAATTCTTCTCTTATATCCATGTCAATTAAATTTACTTAGTCTATTTCGCAAATATAACGATTTTATTTAAAACCGCAATATTATTTTTCTATTTCTTTCTCCTCACCTAAAGGACCTCTATTACCCTCTCTCTGTTCTATCATTTGAGATTGGTTTATAGCAGACTGTTGTTGAACATTCTGTCTAACGTCTCCTTGAATAAACGCAGCACCTTCTTTCCCAAGGTTGCCAAGTTCTATCTCTCTTAAACGTCTTTCGTGTTGAGCCTGTTCAAACTGCTCTTTAAGTTGATAATCCAGTTGCTTTAACTGCATATCTGCCTGAGCTTTAGCCTGAACCCTAGCTTGCTCTATCTGCATCTCTACCTCTAGCTCTTGCTGCTTTAATTGTGCAGCTTGCTGTGCTGATTGCTGTTGTAGCATAGCGTTTTGCTCAGAGGCTTGTTGTGCTAAGGCTTGCTGCTCTTTTTGATACTTTCCTCTACGAAGGATAAGCATTTGATTAGCCATCTTGATATTCTTAATAGACCTAATCATTATAGCGTCCTCAAGTCTTAACTCTTTCTGAGCTAAAGAAACCTGAATATTCTGCTCCATTATCTGCTTCTCTTCCTCATCGGGTGCTACATCTAAAGTAATACCAAACTCGTGTATAGATAGCTTTTTCATCATGTCTATACTCTTCATAGAAGTTTCCCCTATGACGTTTGCATACATACCATGAAGACCTTTAAAGTTTATTAGGTCTTGCATACGAATTGTAATACTTTGAGATATACGCTTAGTAACATTAAGGTAGGCATCGTTAATATCACGAGTTGCGTTATTAGAAGCTAATAAGGCTAACTTCTGAACACCCACCAAAGCTTCGCTAGATGGTTGAGAAGCGTCACGAGCTTCGTTAACCCCAGTAACGTCACGTATCATCTGAAGATTGTGTTGATATACGTTAATAAGAGTACCAAAGTCTCTACCAATACCGTTTTCTAACTCTTGAATAGGCATAGCCCCTGTCATCTGACCCTCATCGTCTATCCTTCGATAGTATATGTTACCAGTTTGATCGTAGATTTCCTGAAGTTCCATAGGGGTAAATGTTCCCCCATCACCTTTAGATACGTTCTCCAAAGACCCAACTTCAAACGCTGCACCCTTAGGTCTAGCTTTTGCTAGTACGTGTTGTATCTTAACGTGTGCTAACTGTATTTGGTCAGCAAAAGGAATCATTCTATCAACTAAAGAACGAGACTTCATTTTATAAAGATTCGGTTGATAAACGATATATGACAATCTCGTTTCAGATAGGTTAGACTTAGATCTAGCCATGTCGCTTTTTAACCCGTAATTAAAGATATAATCTGTACCTGTAATATATTTACCTGTATATACAACCTTAACAGTAGAGCCTATGTTTTCTCTTTTTGTTTTAGACTTCTTAGGAGCTTTATAGTTGGAAGCTTTTTTATTTACGGAGTATCCTCCATGTTTGTTTTCCTTCTTTTCGTAATTTAAGTTATGACTCGTAATAAACTCAGCATCTAATATATTAACACTAAATTTATCATAGTCATAAGTGTCTTGCCCACTTTCGTAATAAGCTGTAGTGCTAAAAGTCATTGGGTTGTTATTTTTCCCTGCGTACTCTGTAGCTATTTTAATATAATCCTCTTCACTAAACTCATCACCTGCTTGCATCTTAAGGTCAGCAATAGTTATAGAGTAAACTTCTCCAGCGTGTCGTATGTTTTTAAAGTCTGATTTAGCAGAGTAAGATGTTATAAGATTAGCAGGGTCTACATGACGAATCTTCACACCTTCAGTTTGGGATAAATCTGTCTTAGCAGCACAGATACCTAAAACAACAAGGTCACGAATCATAGATCTCTTAACCTCGTCAAAATCGTTAATATCTAAGGTGTACTCTATGGCTTTTTCTAAAGCTATCTCTACATTCTGTTTGTAGTTAAGAGCCATAAACATCTCCACCTCTTCAGAGGTTTCTGCAATAAATCCTTTAGGGGATAATGGTATACCTGTCTCGTCCTCTAAGTTTTCTACAAAATCTTTATTAATCATGTCACCATATAGCTTCTTCTTCTTTGCCATCCTTTCATTAGCAGCAATAGGATCTATAGATTTAGCCTTTACATCGTACTCTTGATTAACCATACCGTTAACGATAACATCAACGAATTTAGGGATTATAGATACAGGAGTCCAATCTATATTGAGGTATGAGGAATCTCCCTGAACGTCTAATAAGTCCTTATACTTACCTACGTCTTGATTACCCTCAGAATAACTTCTATTCCTAGCGTACCTAGCTTTGAGGTCTTTGAAGTATACGTCACCATTATTCTTCCACTCTTGGTACATAGTCCTGAAGTATTCAAGACCGTACTGATTGGTAGCTTTCTCTTCGTTTGTAGACAAAGGAGATGGATAACCGTTTATTTTATTTTTGCTGCTATCAAACATAATTAATTTATTTTTTTACTGGACATTCCCCTATTGCTATATCTTTTAACTAAAGGAGATGACACTTTAAATTCTTTTTTTGGTTTAACATATTTCTGAGAGGCTAGTAAAGCTAATGATGACGATATACTAGCATCGTACTTCGTTCTATTATCTATTTCAAATCTACTCCAATCATCTAAAAGAGTGTTAAAATAACACCTTCCCATTTCTCCTGTATCAACATTATAGCCAACATGATCGTATATATACGTTGCTATTGCTTCTGCCTGAGCGTTTATTACTGCTGCACCAGATCCTGGCACACCCTTTGTTTTTTGCTTTCCTCTACTCCACTCTGTATGAGTCATATCTGGTCTGTCCATCAAATACTCATAATAACCTCTATTCTCAAAGTACTTTAATATACCAACTTTATTATTCTCCACCAACACCTGACACCCGTAGAAGACACACATCTTAATCATGTCCTCGTAAAATATTTCCGCTTTAGGCGGTCTATTAATATACTCACACACAAACTGCATAGACGCATCGCTTGCCATACTAAACTTATGAAAAACGTGAGCAGAAGCATCAGATCTCCTACCATCAGTAGTGGTGTCGTGATCATAAGGGTCACAACCTGCAACCAAGCTGTCTGATCTTCCAGGGAACTTCTTACTGAACCTAGAAGAGATAATATTTTGGTTTTGTAATTCTGGAACCCAGCTAATTTCCCACTTGCCTTTTCTGTGAGGTATCCAAATAACTTCGCTATCTTGTACCCCATTCTTCCAGACAAACTCTCCTCTTGTTGTTGTTGCATTATTTACCTCGTTATAATCCATTTGTTGATATATCCTTTCAACGTCAAAGATACAACTTTGTGTGTCATTTCTAAACGCTTCCTCTACAGTAAAAGGAAATTGCCTTTTGAATTCCGATAAAGCTACCGTATCATTCTTTAAAGCGTCTCTTCTGTTTTGAATATAATCCTTAGCCCCAACGTCTATTAGCATCTCGTCAATTCCCATAACTGGCTTCTTAGGGGTATCCATAATAGAGTAACCATACTCGTCAATAAACCCTTCTAAGTTGTCAAACGCAGGAATAAATAACCTATATAAACCACTCTTAGTTCTACCATTAAGGTCCTTATCTCCCATGTCAGAGTTGTAGAATATATCTTTAAATTCTGCCCCACCATCTTGCTGCTTATTAGCAGTAGAACCCATCATACACTTCCCTACAACCTTTCTACCTAAGAGTAAACAGGTTTGAGTAACACCCCAGTTTTTCTTTATAGAGTTTTGACCTGTCCACTTACCAGCCTCATCATGTACCAGAAGTTTAAGCTTCATACCATCATAACTGTTGTCGGCAGTGTTTCTCCAGTCTATCGTAGAGTTTAAAGCTTCAGACTTTTCTATATGCTTCTGATTCTTCGTTATCTTCTTTGCTGGCTCTCTAAAGGCTAACTCTACACGAGGATTACTAGAACCATCTTGTATGGGCTGGAAGAAAAACGGATAGTTCCTATATATACGAACTACCTTATCAGTAAACATTGTTTTAGCATCAGACCCAGTTTTAGACAACAACCCAAAATTACTATCGTAAACCTGAGTAGCTTGATTAACTATCTCACTACTTGCCATGTATGAGAACCCACTACGTCTGTTCTTAAGAAAACACATTCCGTAAGAGTTCTTATCTAGCTTACACGCTTCCCAAAAAATAAAGAACGTCCTGTTAGCGTCCCTATAATCAGGGAAACCAACGTCAATTTTACTCCACTGGATAAACATATAATGAGATCCAGTTATATAGGTAGGGACTCCGTTATTAAAAAACCAAAGCCCTTCTCTCCTTCTTCTAAACTCCTCGTCTATATAATCTACATAGTCAGAGGCAGACTCTCTTGTTAGCCCGACTGGTGCGTTCTCCCTAGTCCACTTTTGCTTAGACTTAGGAAGGTTATGATAAAGTATATCCTTTTTAAGTCGTGGTTTTTTAGGTAACACAATCTTTAAGTTGTCAAACTCTAAGATCTCGCCCTCACTTCCCTCTATTAGATATATCGTATCACTTTTTTGCATACCTCTCAGCAAAAGAACCTTTAAAATCTTTCTTCTCTTCTATCAGGGATTCCCCCTCTTTAATTCTATCCTCAAGGTTTTTAATACCTAAAAGGATTTCCTGACAATCCTCGAAGCACTCTCTTTTAGCTTTAATAGCTTGTCTTCTCTTAGCATCGTCCTCTTCTATCAAAGGCTTACCTATCTCTTCTATCAGAAGGTCAACAGCACCTTTACTAGCCTCTATTAACTTCTCTAAAGTTTCAAGGGCATAATTTTTATTATCAGACTTCATACTTACAAAGAACGTCAAAGTTACGCATACGAAGAAGCTTTCTTCCGTCTATATCCATGTCGTACTCAGAGTTCTCGCTCCACATAATTCTATCTCCTTCATTAACCCCTTGTTCCTTCATCCAGTCATTAATAATAACTGCTTTTCCATGTAGCTCCACCTCAGAGGCAGATGTTTCCAAAAATATGCCAGAATCTGACTTTTCTGGCTCTTTCATTTCCTGCTCCATAAAGTTCCACACACCTACTGGTATATATTCCTCCCCTCTTTTGATAAGGTATATCTGCTCTAAAAAAGCTTGATATATATTCTCCTTATCTGCGTGTTTTACAAGATTTACAGGTGTCGCTATAAAGTGGTGAAACCAAACCTTATCACCCTCCTGTATACCTGAATCTTTAGTATCTTGCATTGGAGTTTTATAAACAGTACCATACTGTCTTGCTAACTTCATAGGATCGTAAGAGGTATCTCTATACAATTCCTTACCGTTTAGCATTATAGTATCTTCTGTTTCTTTTTCTACCTCTATCCAGAATACGTCTTTAATTGGCTTCATTTTTTTTCTTGTCTTTAAATTTACTTAACCTCGTACTCTTCTAGTACGTCAGTATTATATTCTATCGCTGTGGGTTGAGAGAAAAATCTCTTCCAAGGTCTAGAAAACTCTTCATTTTCTTTTTTTACGTACACATCATATACTACCTGTTGATGCTTGTACCATGCTGCCTCATCTTGGATGATGGCTGTAACTCTTAAAGAACCTCCCAACATTCGCTGACCTACTTGGTAAGTCAATCCTTGTTTTAAGTCCCCTATAGTTATCTTCCTAATAATAGGGTTTATTGCTTCCATTTAATTTAATTTAATTTAATTTACTCTTTATTACTTTTAAATTCCTAGTTTTCTAGAAAGTTTCACGTAATGACAATATACATTTCTTTGACTACCTGTTAGGTTTTGAACCCCAACAACAGGAACTATATCCTGCGAAGTTCGCATTGCTAAAGATTTTTTTGTAGAGTTAGATTCAGTAACCCCACCTGCAGTTGTACTTGTAGGAGTATGAGTTAATCCGTATTGTACACCGTTAACAAACACACTTATCTTTCTGTTCTCGTCAAAAGCAATCTTTAATCTATATACTGTATCTGCAGCTATTGCAATTCCTAAGTCTGTAACATAGTCTGTAGCTGAGTGACTATATATAAAATGTAGATTTGCGTTAGTTGTTAAAGCACCTAAATCATCATCAGTAGCAAATAAGAAATAAGCCTGTTCGTTATCTGTTGCGTAAGCTCCAGTAGCGGTTAACTTCATCCCTGCGAAAACAGCAACCGTAGTAATAGTGGGGATTGTAATTGCAATTTCACATTCCGTCTCGTATTGAGAGAAGAAACTAGTACTTCTCCAAGCACTAACATCACTACCTGCAGCATGAGGTCCACCATAATAAATACCAGCATCCCCTAGTTTAGGTAATATTATCATCTGATCGTTGTCGGCAGTCTGCGTTGTTAATTTAAGACCTGGATAAGTTCCACCATAAATCGAATACCCCTCGTCTGAGTTTGTTCCTGTAAGCTCCCAATGAGAATTACTTTTAAGGTGAGGATCAACTAATATTTCTATTTCGTAAGTTTGTGACGCTACATCTACAGCGTTAGTTGCGATTCTAATTTTACAAGAACTATCGTCCACGTCATGCACCATAACATTAATCATAGCGTTATCAGCTATAGTTCCGCTAGAGTTTATAAGGTAAGCTAAAACGTGAGAGTTATCTTGAATCCTTGAGTTAGTAAAAGTAAACTCTACAGAGTCTGAAGCTGCTAAATCTACAGCTTGAGTTGTTATCCTTGTCATTCTAGTGTTACTAGTTACTGCTGTAGTAGCAGAAGTATCTTGGGATACCTCACAGGCTAACACATCTTTATACGGTAACTCTAAGAAAGTTTCTAAAAGAGTATACCTATCTTGTGACTGGTTTAAAGTACCCCCAATAGTTAAATTCCCTTGAATGTCAAGGGTCATATTATTACTACCTGAGGTTCTAAAGGTCATAGAGTCGTGACTATGATCGTAAGATATTCCACCTACATCATTATCGTCAGCGTCTCCGAAGTATATATGCCCAGAATTAGTATTCCCAGTAAGGATTGATAAACCAGCGTCTCCTGAGTTTTCCAGAGTTAGTTGATTAGCAAAGGTACTTGCTGTTACAGATCCTGCACTAACTGATAATACGTGCAATAGACCGTCTGGAGTAGTGCCTTCAGTACCAATACCAACTTTTGAGAATTCTACCCTGTCGGTAGATATACTCATAGACGTATTACCTCCCCCACCTGTTTTTACATTTTTTAATGATGTGTCTGATACTTCAGAGCTAGTTTGAAGTAGTCGTTGATACGTTTTTGATATGGATTTCCCTGCTAATGAACTCATCTTATTTTTTCTTTATTTTCTCTATAGACCTACCTGCGAAGTAAGCCCCATATACGGTTATTAATAACGTCTGATAAATAGGCTTGTAGGCTGCGTCTATAACAAAGCCCCCTGCGTTCCCATCAAACACTGATAAAATTACAAAAATTACTGTTAAAAAAATGCAGATTAATGGTCGGATATTCTTAGATAGCCAGTTGTCTGATTTCATATCAGCCTCCCAGCGTCTTGTAACCTGCTCCTGAGCCTGAGACTCAGCTTGCATAAGGACTTCTTCTATCTTTCTTTGAGCCTCTAACTTCTCTTCTTTAGACGTAGTTAAGTTGTCGAGGACTGCCCCGACTTGTTTAATAACTCCACCACCTAATATATCTAAAAGTTTACTCATTAAAGTGCTTTTATATCGTCTGCGTGTTTATATGCTGTGTCTCCATCTGCATCTTTATACGCCTCTAAGACAAGCTTTCTATTTTTATTTTCTTTTAAAGAGATGTGAATCCAAGAAAAATCAAACTCGTTTATCATTTGATCAAACTCAATGTTATTTTTAAGAATCCAATCATACACCTTTTTATTATTCATAGCTCCGTTTTCCCAGAACTGAATATCTAAAGCTTGACCCTTGCAATGCTGTGATTTTTTACTACCACCGATGGCACGATTCAATCTTGGACTCCTATACCCAGAAGTTACCCGAATAGGTCCAAGTTCATCACGCATTGGTTGCAATACATCTCTAACTAGTAGTTGCAGATTTTGCAAGTGCTCCTTACTTGGCTCGTTAGGTATACCCTTCCTTAAGGCAGTATTGCTACGAGTTATCTCTGACAGCGTAAAGTTTTTACTTAGTCTCATCTTTCTTTATTTACTTTAAATTAATTGAGGTATAACTATAATCAAAAAAAAGACTACTGCTATTAATAAAGCAATAACCTCCACCTCTTTTAGTTTGTTTTTTCTCACTTACTTTTATCCTTTATATGATTTGACGCTAACAATATCTCTATATGCTGAAGCTTTGCAGCAATATCAGCAAGAGCAGCTTTAATCTCGTTATCAGAAGCCTCTAGATGATATACTCTAGCCTTTATCTTTGTACAATCATTGTTAAGGTTAATATATAACCCGAATGCGGTAGCTAGTATAACCCCAACTCCTATCACTAATTCTACCATCCCTACACTTAATCCCATTATATTATTTTTTTGCGAACTTTTCTACCCCAGAAATGCCAAACGAGCCCAACACAACCCAAACAAAGGAGTCGTATACAAACTCGTTGATCACCAGGTCTTTTCCGACCCAACCTGTAACAAGGTCAGCTACCATTATGATACACATAATAGCAAAAGCTACAAAGCCTACAATGGCTTTCTCGTTCCAGTCGTTGTTGTCTTTAAAGATTTCCATTAGTATTCAAATCCAAATCTAACTCTGAGGTCTGTAGATAAATTGAAATCTGGTGTACCACTACCAGTTAGTACAGCAGCACAGTATATAGCACCTTCTTCGTTATCATCATCAGAAGTACCTCCAGCATCAATCACTAAGTCTATTCCAGTTTTTGTAACTAAACTAACTGCTGTTAAAGTATTCGCATCTGCATAGTCACCAGCAACAATCTCAACATGACCTAAAATCACGCAAGAATCTAGAGCTGTGCCATCAGTTTTCTTCACAGTACCGCTTGTAACCATAAATGTTGAGGCAGCAGCATTGGCAGCAGCATTAACTGTTCCTAAGTCTTTTGAAACCTTCATAAATACCAACTCTATTGATAAACCTATTAAGTCATCATCTATATCAACTATAGTTACAGATTTCAGAAGGGAAGATCCTCGGTGTCCTTGAACTGCTCCAGGAATTTTAACAGGATTCCATAAAACATCATTCTGAGCGTATGCAGCAGCAGATACTGTTGGCTGTACCTCTATATTACCAAATCGTCTATGTGCCATTATATTTTCATTTTAAAAATTTGTTTATATGCAAATGTACTAATAATTTTTTAATTATAATAAATTTATTATCTTTGTAGTAATTTAATTTAAGAGAATGAGAAATTATTTAAAGTATTTTAACGATACTTGGTACTCATTCAAAAGAAAATACAATCTCTCAGACAATCAACTAGGATTCCTCCTATTTATAAATGACGAAAAAAAGTCATTCACGAAGAGGTTTATAAGGGAAAGTATGTACGTCAGTAAAGATTTTAACGATGTCAAATTTCCCGAACTAGTGAAAAGAGATTACGTGTTTTGTTTTGAGAAGAGAAGGTGGAACTCACATAAACCTAATCAGTATCGAATAACAAGTAAGACTAAAAGGTTAGTAGATAAATTTTATAACGTCCTAGAAGGACAAGAAGAAATATAACAATGGCAAACCCAGTAAGGAAGCGTAGAAAAGCTGCACGAAAACAAGCTCGTAAGTATAAAAAGATGTCGGACCAAGAGAGGTATGAAAGAATTATGGCTGCTAAAGCCAGAAGAGGTGTTAGTGCTAAGAAGAAATCAGAGTACCCTAAGCCTAATATGGAAGAGGTTACTGTAACAGCTAAGAAGACTACTGGTCAAGAAAAAGCTAAAGCTGCGAGTGCAGACATTAAAAAGAAAAAAGCTGTTTCCAAAGAGAACGAGAGAGTTATCGCTAACAGAAAAGCTGCTGCGGCTGCTAAACCTGGGCAGACTTATACCAGAACAATGAAGGATGGTACAAAGAAAAAGGTTAAAGCTGTAAAAAAGAAAAAATAATTAAAATATGAAGTCATCGCTTATAAAAGGTATAGGTGAAGTAGTTACCGATTACGGTGCTAAAGTGATGAAGGTTATCAAGAAGGGGCTACTAGGACGTAGCCTTTTTGATTTTTACGGAGACGTTAAAGCAGATACTTTCAAAACTAGAGAGAACGCTAGTGTACCAACTACCCCTGCGGATGGTAAGGGTGGTGTTTTATACACTAAATCCTCTGATGGGAAACTCTACTATAAAAGTAACGAGGTTGCAGAGGTAGAACTTAGTACCAATCAGGCAACAACTTTTATACTAGAGGACGGAGACGGAACGGAAGTTACCTTATCCCAAGGAAAGGAGCTTAAGATTGTTGAAGGTACTGGTATAGATGTAGATTGGACCGACACAGACAACGGAACAGACGCTGACCCCTTTGATATAACTATCTCTTGTGATTTAGAAGGAACAGAACTTAAATCTACTGGAGAGGGTGGAGGAACTAAATTCCTTAGAGAGGATGGCGATGGGACCTCTAGTTGGCAAACTACTCCAGATACAAATACTCAATTAACTCAGGAGCAGGTAGAAGATTATGCTGGTGCTTTAATTGCTACTGGAGGAACTAAAACTGGTATCTCTGTAACGTATCAAGATGGTACAGGAGACGTGGACTTCGAGGTAGACCATGATGCTGCCACGAACTTTGTCGCTGCAGAGCATTATAGGTGGGATAACGATATTAGTGGGACAGCTACTATTAACGCTGCTAATATCCCAACTCTAAACCAGAACACTTCAGGAACTGCTGCAGGATTGTCTGCAACTTTAGTGGTTGGGAGTGGAGGAACAGGAACTACTAGCTTGGCTGCAGATTCTATATTAACAGGGAATGGCTCTAGTGCTATTGTAGCGGAATCCTTCTTAACCTATAGTACTACCGATGAGGAACTAATCATTGGAAACCCAGATGCTGGGGATGCTCAAATATCAAGGAGAGATAGCTCTGGAACGGATACTGCAGGAGGTAAGTTAATTATATCAGCAGGGGCTGCCACAGGTGACGCTGCAGGTGGAGCGATAGAGTTTCATTCAAGTGTTGCTGGATCTTCTGGGTCATCAGTACAATCTACAGCAGAGGTTGCCACTATATCTAAGGATGGAGATTTATCTTTAGACGGAGGTATTACCGCAAAACAAAGAGAGATATATTTTAACAACTTTGAGGACAAAATTGGAACTTCAAAAGTATACATCCCTTTAATAAGTGCTTTAGAACAGTCATCTCCCGCTGTTGAAGAGGCTTGCTTCTTAGCCCCTACAGATGGTAGAATTGTTTCAGTAACCGTTAGACCCCATATTATTTCTTCTGGGTCCAACTGTGATGTTACCGTTGAGATTTCTACAATGGGGTTAAATACATCGTCTGGAGGTAGCTGGACTGCTGAGGAATCAAAAGTACACACTATGCAGGGGGCTGATGATTATCACGCTTTTCATTACGTGTTTGATAACGCAAAGCATTTTGAATCTGGGGAGTTAGTTGCTATGAGTATTCAGTCGGATACAAATATAGACTCAGGACCTTATACTATGTATTGGTATTTATCAACCGTAGTAGAATATGATTGGAAGAATCAAGGGTTCACAAGTCATACAGAATATGACGCAGCACAGTAAAGAAATAGACTAACATAAAGTAGGAAAGAAAAAGTATTAGACTTAAAAATAATTTTTATATATTTGTAAACAAATAATTTTAAAAAAATGGCAACAGTAACATCTAAATTAACAATAAGTAGTGCGAATCTATTATCTCACTCACTTAATATAGTTACGACTAGTTCGGCAACAGCAACTCATACTACAGGTTTATCTAGATCTAAGATAACCTCAACAGCTAAAGGGACTGCTTCTGGTCAGGTAACGCTTTACACGTCTGGAGACTATACCTCTCCGAATTATCTTTACGTGAAAAATACAGACACTACAAAGACAAATTACATCTCCGTCTTTGCTGATACGTCTTCTGACGATCCAGACTTATTCTATATTCCAGGTGGGTCTTTTGCGTTTATCCCTCTTACAAGTGGGGTAACTCTTAAATCTTATGCTACCGTTAGTGGTACAGTTGTAGAGTGGATGGTATTTGGTACTGAGGCTTAAGACTTAGCTCTTAACTTCTTTCGGTAATCAGAATAACATTTCTTACAATCGTCACACCTACACCCTCTTTTATATGAGGCTGTCGAAGGACAGGGTTGTTTTGTAGGTTTTCTGGCAGCACTATAGTTGCAACTCTTGTGAGAGAACGCTATATTATCTAGATCAAAATATAAAAACACAGGATCCTCTGAATTCAACCAGGGGATTTTGTGTTCTACACTCATATCTTTAACGCTTTCAATTTCTGCCCCACACTGAAAGCACCACTGCATATCTAATTTTTTCCCTAAAGCAAATAGTAATTGTTTATTAAGGTGGTGAGAAGCGGTAGAGGGGTTCATCCCTAGTTGTTTTTTCTTCTCTTTAGTATACTTACACATAATTATTGAATAAAGGTTTCAGCAATATAGGAATTAATTTGTTAATTTATTATATTTAGGTAAAAAGAAAAAATGGGGTAAGAGTAATTAAGGGAGGATATTTGTTGATAACACTAATCCTCCTATCTAGTATGATAACATCAGTAGAGGGTTGGTTGATAGTTACAACTCCAATATCCTTCCTGGGAGTCCATCCAGCAACAAGAGTTCCATTTACGTACTTTATTACCCTTCAGGCTATAGTCGTAGGAGCCCTATATAAAAGAAGGAACGTAAAACCTTTCCTGGCTTTTATGGGAGTCGCTTCCCTAGTCCTACTCAATATTTATAGCGTTAACGACAACCTGGTTCTACATAACATATTCGCTATACTATTCTTTCTAGTACAACCTATTATATTCTTTCTGGAGTACCGAAACAAGAAAGACACTTATTCCCTTAGTAAAGGAGCTGTGTTGATATTCCTAGCCCTTCTAACGTGGTTGGGAATTATACCTCTACCTATCTTCGAGGTGATCGCCTACGCTCTGTTAATATTATTTCTTTAGGGGAGAGTAAAAAAGCACCCTCAATACAAGCCCATGAAGGACGCTCAGAGAGGATGCCCGAAGATAACTCCGAATGTTTTTTTGCAATTTATAAAATTTTTGTGAGATGTGAAAGGGGTGGGGGTTATATCATATATGTACGCATACGTTCCATAATCCGAAACCGAAATCCCCGATGGGGGTGGTCGAAACCAATTCCAATGCACGCATTTCAAATGTCGATTCTACTTTCCAATGCACGCATACTATATTGTGGCTATTGTATCCATCATTATCGGAATGGGGGACATAAGTTGCACCGATACCTTAAACCTATATAAAGCCCTGTAATGAATCGGCATATTGCTCCCTGGTAACACACCTAATATCGGAAGAACTGCCCTTAAACGTAGTGAGAACAAGGGAGAGAGGGCATAACACCGCCTATCTACACACCAATCACTATCATTAGTGTTTACCTTAGAAAAAAGTTTACCCTCTGAATCCCTTGCTATCAGTACAATCGTTAAAATAAAGTGTAAAAAAACTTGACACGTATTATTTTTTTAGCTTATCTTTGTTGCAGACAAATGGGAGATATGTCTCTAACTACCTCCACGTTCTTTAACATACTGATTCAGATATAGCGTTCAGCGTAGGAGTAAGCAACGTGCCAAGGCATTGCAGTAAGGCTTACAACCATCCTTAGAATAGCATCTGACTAACAAGTTCCCACGAGAGATAGCATCAAAGGGATGTTAAGTTAGCACATCAGTTACACTTTAGCTTGATTGAGGATGATAAGCCTTAGTAATGACGAGTGAAGTTGCATTGTCAACAGAAGCGAGTTAAAGCAAAAATTCAATCAGCGTTTGCAAGTATCGAACAACTTGACGGAAACCATCGCCGACAACCAGATGGGCTTGGATAGACCAATAGGCTATCATCAAGTTAGGTAAAGCACCATAGGGGAATTAAAACTTCCGTACCGACTAATATGGGAATTCTCATCCGAGGGGATATGAATGTAAATTGTAAGCAATGCAATACAAGGAGCATGATTATGTAAGCACGATGAGAGATACGCATTTGTAATGTTGTTGCGTATATGAATGACAACATACATTTTTGATTCGATGGGATGTTAAGTAAGGGTTACTCGCAGTAACTTAATATGGTGGTGCATGAGCCATCCTTACTTAGCCCCTTTAAAGCTACCAAAGGCAGTTACAAGTCTGCATAAAAGCTGAGTAGAGGAAACCATTAACCATTAATACCTTAAGATCACTAAACCTTAGAAACTATGACAACTATTACCTTAAATTGGGAAACAGAAAATGGTCAGTACAAGCAAGACTTTAATGGTCTTAATACTGCCATAAAAGAAATGAATAAGATGGCTGAAAGCATAGGCAAAATAGAAAGTTTATCTTTAGTCCCTTACAAAGTATCTGTTGTGATAACCGATAGAAATGACAATTGGGACTTAGTAATAGGTTCTAATGAGGAAGTTTATTACATAGCTAAAGAGGGCAGTAAATGTTCATCAGGTTACTACGGAACAGTAGGTCACCTTAGAAATAATATCCGATTAGGATACGAGAAAACAAAATTAAACTAAACCATTAATACCCTAAGATTATGAAGAAGACATTTAGCAAAGTACGTTACATAGGATGGGAGCGTTCAATGAGTCCGACAATAGAGCGGGAGACGAGAACAATGGAATACCATGTTGTATGGAATAAGGAGCAAGAGCGTGGATGGTTTGAAATCTACGATAAGGAAAGTGGTGGGAAAGACTATCACGCTGAGGGTCGTCTATCATTCGATGGCGATAAACTTTACGACTACGATGGTGTATTCTCCTTGTTTGAAGTTATCAAGTGTCTCAAAGAGTGGGGTGCTGATACGAGTGAAATTGAATAGGTTAACTGACGAGGTCTTAATGACCGAAACAATGTCATATCGGGGGGTATGACGTTGTCTTAACCATCTAAAACACTATCATTATGACTAAAAGTTTGACATTAAGTACAACCAATAAACCTTAGAGACTATGGAGAACTTAGAGAAATTTTCAAGGAAATACGGAGATATAGAGAACGGATTCTATACCGTTAAGACCGTAGTAAGAAATCCAAAAGGTGAATTATTCGTTAACTATGTACAGTACATAGATGATAAGAAAGTAAGCCTTACTAAACATATAGCATGGATAGATGGGTATGGCGATATTGAAACAATCGAAGAACCATGTTACAGAAAATTTTATTCAACTAACCATTAATACCTTAAGATTATGAAATACGGAATATTAGAGGGAGATACCTTAACTAAGTTTAAGAATCCTACAAACATTATAGAGTTAGCTAAATCTGTTTTAGCACGAAAGCTAAGAGAGGACAATCAATCATTAAACGCTCAAGGTGTATTAGACTACATGAATGGTTGGGTTGAATGGTCACAAGACATGGACGAGCCTGTAACTGAGCCACATCAGATAGTAGATGTAGCGGTAGATACCATAGTGTATAGTAACGCACACTACATAGACCTATCAACTAATATCGAAATCTCAAATGACGAGAGACATGAGTTATATACACACATGGTAAGACTGATAGACACTTTCTTAGACAAAGCATTATTGATAGGTAATTACTCTATTAATAAAGATGACTTACAATAGCAATGAATCTTGGTAGAAGTCGAAATAATAAGGCTTGGGAGTTCGATTCTCCCCTTTGCTACAAACCACTATCATTAACCTTTAACCTTAAGATTATGGGAAATTATACAAGACTATTGTGTGACCTACACGAGATAGCAAGTGAAACATCTGACGCAAAAACAAGAAATCAACTATTGACATTGTGGACTAATGTTGGTCACATCAAAAGAGCCGAAGAAGCGTTATATGTCGGTAGCCTACATTCAGAAGAAACATTAATCCAATCACGAAAAGAATTAAATGAAATCTTTAACGCTAAGGATTTATACTCTAAAGTAATTTAAGACTATGGAAATTACAGAAACACACATAATATCACTTGCAAGATGTGAGGATTCATTCTACACAGATGTACAAACGATTAGGTTTATAATGAGCAGATACGACCTAAGTGAGGAATCAGCTAAAGAGTTGATCGCTGACATAAAAGATAGGAGACAACAAGTAAGTGAGTGCTTCTACAAAAGAATTGTTAACCTAAGAAAATAGAAATTATGCTAAAGACATCTTACACGAGCCACACTTACTATGGTAAGGGCTATCAAGTTAACGCCATAGGCGTTGTACACAACGGAGATTTTGATGGTATTGAAAGGATACTATTCTTAGATACCAATACCAATACTGAAACAGATATTACAGACTTTATATACGACCATTCGACTGATGCGTTTATAGAGGACATGGAGCAGAATTGTATAGACAATATTTAAACCCTAAGAACTTATGACATACCTAACAATAGGGTACGTGCAATCTAAGATGATTCGCTTACCACTTAACCTTAACAAGGACTGGAACAATACTATCAACTCCCTTGAAACCATTAACGAGATAACACAATTCATTGAGACCGACTCAAGGTCAACTAAAGATGAGGTATACAGATTAAGGTTTGCCCTCAAAATTAAAGATGAATTTGAATAAACATAGTTATCCCTACTTGGATAACCTTGTAACGAGTGGTGTTACTTATATTGTGACCCCTTTTAGGCAAGAATCGGCAATGCGATTAACTCCTTGTGAGCCAAAACAATCGACATTACGATTCGTTGCGGAGAGATTTTTAAAGATTTTTCTTTGAAAAGAAATCAGTAACAGATGTGTTACATTAGATAAGAGCGAAGTTATAAGAAATATTTGAGATAGTCAAGTGTTTCACCATAAATGTTAATAACTATTTTAAAAACCAAGAGAAATATCAAACTAAACACTATCATTATGAGAACAATTACGGTATCAAACAGGAGTGTGTACTTTAAGTATGCAGAAGTAGAAGTAACCATACCCGATGACATTAAAGATGAAGACATTTTGGATTGGTTAACGAGTAACGAACACGAGTTCGTAGAGAGAATAGATAACGCTATATATAAATCTGACTACGAGTGTAGCGATTCAGAGTGTGAATGGAGATACGATGTTGAGGTAGATGGGAAACAGACTATCGGAGGACACCTATGAAAAAGAAATCAAACATTAAGATAGACCTCTATCAGACGTTCCCCACTCAAATAGAAATACTACCACGACTTTCGATCATTTACGGATTCGGGGAGACTATTGAGGTAAAAACAGATGATGGAGATACTGAAATAATACGTAATGGTATTGCCATAGAGTGGCTATGGTTTGCAGTATTCATCCACAGGGTAAGAACAATAAGTGTAACAAAGTAAACTACTAAAGACTAACATTATGGAGAATAAAAATTACAAGTGCGATTACTACATGGGAGAAAATGTATCGCAAGGATTAGAAGAGGCTAAATATTGTATAAACCAACTTGTTCCAGAAGAAGAGCAAAGCGATTATCACAAAGAAATATTTAATGCCATTAATAATGCTATAGAAATAATGGAAACTAAAAAGAGTATTAAATATTGTCAAGCTATAGTGTGGGTAAATAAAATAAGAGAGTTTAGGGAGACCCTAAAAGAAATTAACATTGAGAAAGCTGATAAAAAAAGGGATGGACAATATACTATTGCTCTTAAAGAATTAGAATTAGTGTTAAATAACGAGATGAGTCTGGAGGATGTATTCATGAACCCCGACAACACCCTAAGAAATATAATGTTGTTGGCACATTTAGATAAGACTAAGTAAATGTGGTGCATATTTGCACCAATAAATATTTAATGCCATTGATAGGGCTATAGAAATAACTAACAAGCACATCAGTTATAGAAAATAAAAACTAAAAACTTAGAAATTATGAAGAACACAACCTTAGTACTAACGGATAGCTTAACAATGTCAGAATGTAGAGATGGCTATTGGCTATATGATTACACAAGAGGAATGAACCTCTCTGTGAAGGCAAAAACACAAGAAGATGCCTTTGTAGAAGCACTCACATACTACCAAAGAAGAACTAAAAAGGTAGAAGATGAATTAAAAAAGTTAAGCCAATCAGTGAGTGTCTTTATCAATTCTGTTTCAGATGAAGATGAGGGCGATTATTAAACTGTAATAAAACAAAACTAAAAACTTAGAAATTATGAACACAAACGATAATTTATTTGAAAACACCTTACAAGAAGACTTAATCGTGGAATTATGGGACTTTTGCCCCGATCTCGAATTAATAATTGATGGAGTAACTGGTAAGATAACTGAAATATACATTTAAACCTTAAACCTATGTTAACTAAAGAACAAATTACAGAACTACAACAAGAGAATGGTGTAGATGAAATTCAAGGAATGATTAATGATGGTACTGCTTGGAAGATGGAGGGCAGTATAGGTAGACACGCTATGGATTGTTTAAAAAGAGGGGTATGTTTCCTACCTAAGAGACCTCAAAAAGACTACTATGGGAACACCATACCAAGTATAGACATGATTAAGGAGGGGAGTATAGGAAGTTTATCACTATCATCTCTTTATTGGAGCGATGTTATTAACTACGAGGAATTAGATTAGGAATTGTAAAAAATCTTTCCTATATTTGTAAAACTAATTAACCAAAAATTAAGAAGATGTACGAAATTAATTGGACTGATGGAACAACGACCAAGATGGTAAAAGGTAAAATAGTAACAGTACCAACAGAAATTAACTAAATAAAAAAAACTATGACACCAAACTACAAAGAACAAGCAGAAGAACTACTGGGTAGGATAGAGGGCATATACGAAAAGTATTGCTTTTTGGGGGGTATGGAAATCGTAGCTATGTGGGGGGATATAGACAAATTCCACGACTTCTTATATTTTCAGAAAGAGGGTGCTACCATATCGTGGGTAGTAGCAGAGGAAGAAGAATTACGTTGTAAATCAGGTGCTTACGCTATATCATCCACCAAACTACTATACCGAGAATTAGTTGAGGAATATGAGAAAGCCTTAAAACCTATGGAAATCGTGATTAAGATCGTAGAACTTATAGGGGAATTAAATAAGACACCTCATGTATACGGTTAACCCTTGTTATAGAATAAGGGTAAACACCTTAAATAATTGTAACAAAACAAACCTAAAATTATGGGAAAGATGAAGGATTTATTTATATCCATGCAGGAAGGACTAATGCAAGGAGCAGACATCGAAAGAGAAGTCAGACAAAGGGTATTAGATGATGAGCATAGATACGTTATCTATAAAAAAGAAAAGAAAATTAAAACTAAGGAAGATGAGTAAAAAAATAGAGATAGAAATTGATGACATACCTAAAGATACCGTTATCATTGAGATTAGTGGTGGGGTATTAGTTGGAGTACACAACGTACCTAATGACTACATACTATTTGATTGGGATGGTATTACGCAAGACGATGTAAGCGGAGACATAACTAAAGTAAACGAAGACTTGTTGGAGGCTTACCTTAACTACTTAAACGATTAGAAACTATGGGGAAATTTAAAGACTTAGCTATTAAAAAAGGGAACACTGAAAGGTGGACATTCCCCATATCTACGAGGAAGTTGCCCTCATACGTGGAAGAAGGCAATAAGTTAATTGCATCATTCGAAGGCTTTAAGACCTATGTTATGAATGGTTATACAAACGTAGAGTATTCCGATGATAATGTACGTACAATACAAGACACCCACTATCATTCTTCGTGGGATTGGTTGATGCCTATTATTGAAAAGATTGAGGATTTTCGTGATGAAAACTCATGTGCTTTATGGAATTTTAAGACTGAGCAATGTTTTGTTGAGGTAGTAGAAAATAAAACATCAGAGACAATACTTGAATGTGATGGTATGGATAAGTTGGACGCATCATACAACGCAGTAGTAGAATTTATCAAGTGGTATAACGAACAAAACTAAAAGCTATGGAAACAAACAGATTGATTGCAGAGTTTATGGGGGTAGTTAAACATTACGAAGCACAGAGTAGTAATATGTTTAACCAATACCACACCTCATGGGATCGGCTTGTGCCTGTGATACATAAAATATTACACGACAATAATGACTCGTTATTCTTTAAATTTTCAATGAGTGTAAGCAACGCTATATTTAATAATAATATAGATAACGCTCACAATGCAGTAGTAGAATTTATTAAAATTTATAATGATGTAAGATTAGCCGAAGAGCAAGAGCATTACGATAACCAAAACAATTAGAAAGCATGATTACATTTACAAATAGAAACAAACTCATAGCAGAGTTTATGGGGATGGAATTAGGAGATGATAAGACTATGTATTTTGATGATGCAGAGAACTTGCATCCACCAACGCCTATTGACCAATTAAAATATCACGAGTCATGGGATTGGCTTCTACCAGTAGTCAATAAATGTACTCAAATAGGGTATAGAGATCAAGATTTTGATTCTGAGATTTACGGTACTTGGGAGGGATTATTTGACGATGCAAGTATGTTCTTAGGGAATCACATTGAAGAGGTGTATTGGTCAGTAGTACACTTTATAGAGTGGTACGCAGAGTATAAACGAGAAGAAGCACAAGAGTATCCATTGACTCCTAAAGAGTCTTATCCAGTAACTAAAAACAAATAGAAACTATGGGGTATTACAGTCAAGTTGCACTAATTGTGCAGAAAGATGAAGAAGAAGAATTAGATAAAATACTTAAGTCTATTGACTTAGAGAAATATTTTCAAAAAAATAACGGAGAGTTTTGGGACTACAACCACGAAAGAAAGGAGTTCTACGTGGTGTATATTGCGGATTGGTTGAAGTGGTATCCCGATTTTAAAGATGTATCTACCGTAATTAAATTCATGGATGAAAACGAGGAAGAACGCCACATGGTAGCAGTAGGCGAAGATGGTCACGTTCACTCAGAGGGAGGGGATTGGACTGCCTACGTTGAAAGAACTTGTTACTTAACACCTTTAACTTAAGAATTATGAGTGAAGAATTAGCAAAAGAATTAGCTTTAGTGACCGCAGTCATATTACGAGAAGACACATTGGGTGGCTCGTTATTTCAAACCTTTGATGTGGCTTACAATATCGCTAAAGCGTTTACTAAGTTATACCCATGTGATTGTACGTGGGTAGACTTAGATTATGAAGAAACTATTATAGACTTTGTTCAAAGCAAGAAGTATTTAAACGAATTAAAATTATAAGTTATGGCAAATATTTATTTAGACAACTCAAGTTATGTGGAATTCATAGCTGAGTTAGCACAAGAGATGACCTACCTTGCATACGGATTAGACACTTACAAATTCAAAGAGGGTAAAGATGGGAATACTATTATTACTGCTGAGTTTACAGAAGAAGCTCAAGATTATTACAATAGCTCTTATGAGTATATAGAGTTGAGATTAAATAAAGGATTAGGAATCCATAGTAACGAGGAATTAATCAATAAAAACTAAAGGTTATGAATAAAGAATACGCAAAAGAGTTCCTACGCAACGAGGGATACTTCGTAGACAACTTATGGCACGTAGATGATGTCATGTGTAAAATTAAATGTGATGAGGACGAAGCACAAGAGATTCTATATAGTGTTTTAACCAACGATTGGATAGTAGAACAGATGCAAATATTTATAGATGACGTGGCAGACGAATTAGAGTTACCACGTAAAGAGGATAATGATTAAGGAGGTCTTCTTCCACTATCATTACCCTGTAAGTATTACTAACAAGTTCATCAGTTTACGAGGTTATATATACGCTATTAAACCGATAAACCGATGATTAAAAAAAACTATTATGAGTTCAAACGAATTTAATTTAGCAAGGATTGAAGCCTTAGAGAAAAGGATTCAAGAGTTAGAGGGCAAGGTAAACTATTACGAGTCTATATCTAACTCCCTATCAAGGAAGGTTAAGGGATGTAAGTCAGCCAAGTGTCCATGTAAACAAAAAGAAGTATAAACGTAAAACCAAACATAAAGATGCAAAACCAAGTAAAGACGATTGATGTAGATCAAATGTGGATGAGAGGTAGAATGAATTCTTGTTCAGAGTACGTTTTATATACCAAAGTTAAGAAAAATTATATAGACCGTATATACGATGATATTGTAGATATAGCAAAAGAGTTAAAAAATAAAGAACTATTTAGTAACTTAGCCTACGAGAATAGGAGAAAAATTTACTATATTATAGATTCCATAGACGAATTTAGCGTTGAAAACCTTGAGGAACTATTGGAAGACAACTATTCTTTGGTAGAATTTATATATAAGGCTCATGCAATACGAAAAAGAAATCCTTCAAAATCTTCTGATTGAGTCAGGGATTGCTCACAGGCTGGATAATAGAATAACTCCAAGTAAGCACCCCTATATGAGGTCTTTGCAGAAAAACCTTAAGCGGTTGAAGATTAAGTACACTTACTTCCCTGATACGGATAGCTTATCAGTTGTTAGTATTGATGATTCAGTAGAAGATAACCTTTGCCACGCCCTTATGATGCCTTGTGATGTGGGTATTAGTGTTTTAGTTGTCATTAGGGACGAAACAAATATCAAGATAATCTTGGAAGATGCTTGTGCCACATTAGATGTAGTTATCCCTCAAGAGATGGGGTATACTATAGTAGGCATTGTGTAAAAAAAAAAGACCAAAACGCTTTTACAAGTCAAAAGTATTTACGATATTTGTAAAAGAAAGTTAATTTAATTAAAACCAATTATGGAGAAATCAGAAACTATAGGCAACCTAACCCTTGCCTTATCCAAAGTACAGGCTCAATTAAAACCTGCAAAAGAAAACTCAAAGAATCCTTTCTTTAAATCTAACTATGCCGATCTGGGTGCGGTCTGGGATTCTGTTAGAGAATTGTTGGCTGAGAACGAGTTAGCAATAGTTCAAATGCCTACAGATGTAGGTGGGTTAACTACAATCTTATCACATTCAAGTGGAGAATACTTAGCCTCAACGTGCTACATTCCCTCAAAGGAGGATGCTCATGGTGTAGGTTCAGCAATAAGCTATGGTCGTAGATATGCTTTAGCTGCCTTTATTGGGGTGGTTACTGGGGATGACGATGGGAATAGTGCGGTAAAAGGATCAACGCCTAAGGCTTCTATATCTAAATCATCATCATCTAAACCTAAATTGACATCTGACCAATATAAAGCAATGGCTAAAGCTATTGAAGAAGGTAAGGGCGATGTAGTTAGACAAAAGATGAATGGGTACACCTTAACTAAAACTCAATCAGATAATCTTGGTAAGCTACTTAAATTATCTAATACCTTAGTGTAATGAGTTTAGATAGCTTTATAAAGAAGTTAGAGGATGACTCTTTCTACTATTCTGATTACGACTTTGTTACAAACTCGCAGTTAGGATTGATAAAGAAAGATGTTAGAACCTACAAGATGATGAGGGATCATCCTGAGTTTAGGCTTGAGACCTTCCCTATGATATTCGGTAGGGCATACCATGTAGCTATGCTAGAGCCTAACGAGTTTGGGGACAAGGTTAAAGTGTTTAACTCAGCCACAAGAACCACTAAAGGGTACAAGGAATTTAAGGTTAATAACCCCGATATACCCACTATCATTCTTACTAAGGAGTACGACAGAATTATGCGGATGCAAGATGTGTTGTTTTCT
>Ga0208299_1000802_pt1 | contig 26406 bp, 31 predicted proteins | sample 15_taG_FD_184089 | JGI IMG/M metagenome (GOLD analysis project Ga0208299, IMG submission 184089) | Marine viral communities from the Subarctic Pacific Ocean - 15_ETSP_OMZ_AT15312 metaG (SPAdes) (version 2) | ecosystem: Environmental > Aquatic > Marine > Oceanic | place: Pacific Ocean | collected...
TTTTTTTCCTAGAACATATGCCAACCGAACAAGATTAGTTACCTTTTCTGTCCATATGACATCATCTGGGATGTTTTCTTTTATAAAATCATCTATAGTCATTATTCTTGCTCCTCGCTATACATCAATACCTCACTAGCAAATAGTTTTGTTTCGTACTTTCCATTTGCTATATCAGATAATATAACTAATGCTCTCCACAGAATTGTTGCGTCATCATCCCCACCAAGCCAATCTCTAATCATTTCTATTTTTACTTCACTCATTCTTGCTCCTCTTCTAGCATCATATTCTCCAAATCTATTTCGTATTTTTCTTCTATGTATTGCAAGAATTTTATTTCGTCTAATTCTTTTAGTTTATCTCTCATTTCAGAAATTATTAAATCTTGCTCTGTACCTGTCATGTAATTTTTCATTTCATTTCCTCTTCTGCTGATTTCTGTAAATTTTCAGAAACCACATCTGTTCTTACTGCAAATTCACCACTACAAGTCTGGGTGTCATCCCCATACTCTGTGCCTGTATATTTCACAGTAACTTTTAAATCGTTTGGGATTGTTTTGTAATCCATGAATTTCATTTCTTCTATTACTTGTTCTGTAATATCACAACTTGGTTCTTTCTCGTCATACGAACCTACTCCATGCCAATATGTTGACTCTAAAATGTGTGAATCTAAGTCATGATTAGATTCAATTTCAAACTGCCTTGTATCTAGGGTTGTTTCTTTTACCCAATATTTTTTACTCATTCTTGCTCCCCATACATTTCTAAGTATTCGTCTTTGCCTTCTAGTTCCACAAATGGAAACTCTCTCTCCACCACATTAAGCAAGTTTATATAGTCGCCACTCATCATTTCTTGCTCAATGGCTTTCGGGTCTTTATCTAATTGCCTTGCCCATTGTTTAGCGTAGCCAATCAAAACAAAAGCGTTGCCCTGTTCTCCCATAATATCTATGGTTCTCATTATTTCTTGTGTCATTGTCTTTTTTCTCCTTTATTTTTAATTTCCTTTTTAAGCCCATAAACATCATTATCTTTTAAAATTTCTCTTTCTGTTATGTAGTCTTGCAACTGATTGTAAACTTTCTCTTTGTTGCCTTTAAAACCAAATTGGCTTTTGATTATAGCGTAGCAACTTCTACCCCTTACCAATCTTCTCTTGCCACCTGATTCAATTTCTACCTTTAAACCATATAGCAAGGTATTGAGCCTATATAATCCAATATGCCTTCCTGTTAGAATTGTTCCTGATTCTGTTTCTTCAATCATTCTTGCTCCTCTCTATTCATTTCGGCTATGTAACTCTCTGAATTAACAAAACCTCCACATTTAACACAACAATAAAGTTCATCTTCATCAGTAGGAACAATTACTGCATTACCAAAATAGCCACAATAATCTTCACATTGATAATTTTCTGTTTTTATCTCAATCATTCTTGCTCCTTGAAAAACTCCAATGCTTCTTCGTATTGGTCGTCTATATCTGCAATGTCCCATTTAGTAAATTGGTGTAATTCGCCTTTGTAAAGTTCTTTAAACTCATCAAAAGCGTCTTGCAGAGTATTGGCGTACCAACCTTCTTCCCAATACTCAAGTATTTTGTCTATCTTATCTTCTCGTGTTACTTCTGTTATTTCACTCATTTTTTCTCCTTCTATATTTATTTTTATATTCATAATTATATACATAAAATCTTATTGTGCAATACCCTAAAAATCCTGTGTGTACAAGTACATTGACACACTAATATTTTTTTAAATATAGGACATGCTATCAATCAACAATATATGGTTTTAAAAAAAGTGTGGTAGTGTACATAACCCCACACATACAAAAAAATAAAAGGGAGAATTTCTTCTCCCCTTTATTAATCTTTAATCAATCTATAATTATGAATATCTGCATGAACTAAATTTCTAACCTCAGCTTTCATATCATCTAACATTGAAGCTACTTTCTCTATTGCATCTTCAGAATTTTCTTCTTCAACAATTATTTTTCTTCTTTTAGTTACATCAACTTCAAATTCGTATCTACTCATAGTCTTTCTCCTCTTTCTGTGTCTATGTACATTGACACACTAAATTTTATTTATTGTTTTATTATGTCGTCTTCGGTTATAGCCCCACCATTTTCAAATTTATCTGAAATTTCTGGACTTAGATATGAGCAAGTCTTTTTCAGCTTCTCATCTATGTCCATTAAGTCAAATTGCAAGTCTGCCCATTCTCCACTATTTTTCCAAGCAAATTTATCTTTGTCTTGAATTGCTATCATTTTGTCAATGATTTCATCCCTTTCTTCTGCAAGTTTTTTTTCCTCTTTAGTTTCAAAGAAATAAATCTTGTCGCCTATCAATGCGTTGCTATTTGGATTAAGTTTTCCCTTCATTTTTTTCTCCTTATTTATTCTCTAATTCTATTTTTTCTTTTTCTTCTTTGGTTAAATTTCTTTCACAGCTAAAACACATACATTCGCTATTATTCAACCACCACCAATTATCCATATTTACTTCATCTTCATCTGCCTCAATTCCACATCCCCAACAATACATTATGTCTAGTTCTTCACTCATTTTATCGCCCTTCCTTTACATTGATATCAAAGTTATCAATGTTTAAGCCATAACCAACTAGCCATTTATCAAAACCCAAACCACCAAGAGCAATAGTCTTTTTTAAAGAACTTTTTAAATCCTTAATTTCTCCTTTAATCTGCCTTGTAGTGCCTAACGCATCTTTAGGAGTAAGCGTTAATTCAAGCTCTAATTGATGAAGCATAATGATTTTTTTCACTATGCTAACTAATCGCCCTTTTTGGAAAGCGTTTATTTTTATTACTTTTTGCATTTTTAGTTCCTTTCACTTAATGCTTTTTTTTATTGGGTTGAGCCTTTCCCTTCATCAGCTTTTTTCGCCTTTGGAAAGGTTTTTTTGTGGGCTTTCTCCACATTATCGCTTTGTTCCCAACCCATACATAAATATTACCATAACATTTTAAATAATCAACCCTTTATTTTTTGTGTTTGTCTAAGTACATTGACACAGTTATTTTATTTTATTTTTTTATATACTATCTGTCCTTATTAACTCTAAAAATAATAACTATGTTTTTTTAGGTTTGGTACACAGCTTGTAGACACACTAATTTATTTTGTTAACTTCTAGGTACTATCAATCATAAAAAAGTTTTTTAAAATAAGTGGGGCTATGTACATAAACACACTACACAAAAAAAAAGAGGGGCTATTTCTAGCCCCCCTTAATCTATTTAATTTTTACCAACTATCTTCAACATCTATGTAATCTAATCTAAATGCTAGACTATCTTTTTGATTAGCAATATTAACTAAATCAATTAAGCTTAAATCAAAGTAAAGGATTTTTTTCCAGTTGAGTCCAAAAAGTAGAAAATGTAAATTACTCCAAGCTTCATCAAAGTTAGGTTTAATAATTACAGATTCTTTTAATTCGTTCCCTTCATCATCAAAGCTCTTTCTATATTGATTATCCATACCCAAAGTATGTAGCAAATTCTTTGCATTGTGTAGTTCTTCATGATTAAACTTGCTTAATTCTATTGATAACTCAACTATTCCATCTCTATTTAATTTTTCACTATCTTCAAATAGTGAAATAAGAGTTTGAATTAATCTTGTTTTCGCTCCTATACCTGTAAAAATTCTTCCATCTCCTTTAAAGTTTCTAAGGAAATGATGCCTTCCATCAACAGGTGCGAATGAACTAAAACTGTAATTGTATGTTTTTATTGTGTTATTCATATTTAGCCTTTCACTAAAAATCTTTATTTAAATAAATATTATCATAATATCTTATTAATTCAAGTCATTGAAATCTGTGTGTGTCTGGGTACATTGCCCCAGTTTTTAAACAAAAAAAAAGGGGGAGCTTTACAGCATCCCCCCTCTTAATTTATTTTCAGTACAATTTAACAACTTTGTAATTGTATTCTTGACCAACATAATTTATATGTTTTGAAGTTGTAGAAGAAAACCAAGTATCAACAAGGATTTCTCTTTTTTCGTGGTCAATTACTGCCACCTTTGTTAAGTAACTGAAAATATAATCATCAGATACTAAAAGATTTTCTCTATATTTTGGCAGTTTGTTTAGTGTTGTTATATCAACTCCATCTAAAGTTGTTTTCATTTTAAGTTCCTTTCATTAACTTATTAATTTTATAAATAAAATTTATCATAAAAAATTATTTAAATCAATAGGTTTTTTTTGTGTGTGTCTATGTACATGTACACACTGAACAAAGCCAAAAAAAAAGGGGGGCTATTTCTAGCCCCCCTAATTTATTTAAAAATATTAATCACCCCCAATAATCTTTAGTATCACCATGATTGTTAATATTTTTAACCATACGTTGTAAATCTTCAAAATTTTTAGCTTTCATTAAATCATTTCTTTGTTCATTGAGAGCATCATATTGTGATTGTTTTTCCTCTAATTGTCTTTTAAAGTCGTTGTAAAAAATTTCAAATTGAACCTCCATCAACTTTTTTACTGCTTGTTGAGTATCAATTACAGATTCTTTTATTATATTTTTTGCTTCTTCTAATTTCATTTTATTTTTCTCCTCTTGGGGTGTGTACAATGACACACCCCATTGATTTATTTTTATTAATTGTAATTTTCTGTTTTTGTGATTTGGCAACAGTGCCTCCCCATATTCTTTTTTAATTGTTTCTAAATATTTTTCATCCATTTTATTTTTCTCCTCTTGGGGTGTGTACAATGACACACCCCATTGATTTATTTTTATTAATTGTAATTTTCTGTTTTTGTGATTTGGCAACAGTCGTTTGGGCATAATGCTTGTTCGTATTTATTGGAATTAATCCAGATAGCCACATCATTGACAACTGCTTGTCTTCTGGTCTTTTTAGTTCTTGGCTTCATAATTGCTTTTTTATTAAAAGCATCTTTTGAAACTTGTTCTCTTGTAGTGTTTAGAGATTTTAAGAATGTTCCATCAAACCATGCGTAAAACTCTTCAGTTAATGAAGAAGTTGAACAATGCTTTTTATCCTCGTCATAAACAGTATTTAACCCCATTGAGATTGCCATTGCTTGGAACATTTTATTATGTTGCCCCTTTTTACTACAATCATTAATCCACAAGTATTCCATTATTGCATGAACTCTTTCATGGATTAAAGTTGTCAATCCCATTGTGTCCCAATTGTCAGGTTGAAGAACAAATTCTTGAATTTGCATCTCCCTTCTTCCATTTCCTCTCCAATGTCCAAATTCTTTGAACTGTCCAGCATCTGAATTTTTATTTACTGTAAAGAGGGGTTGAATTTCCATCTTGTATTTTTCGTGGTAATCATCCCATCTTTTGCCATTCAGATTAACCCCATTGTGTCCATCTTCTGCATCTTCATCAAAAATTGTATTCCCATCCTCTCCTTCTGATAATGGAGAAATTGCAAACCTTGCTTGATTCCAAATTGTTTCCATTGCCATTCCCTGTAAATCATCCCTATTGATTTGCCTGTTCCCTAACATCTTTCCATCCTCTCCTTCTAACGCATTTCCTACGTTGTCAGTTAGGATTGAAGGAAGGATTCCCCCTAATTCCTCCAACCTTTTCTCCCATTCCTTCCCTGTTAGAGTTAAGAATTTAACCTGTAATTCAGTTATATTCTCCGACTCTTCAACCAGAGTAGCCCAATCCTTTTTGACTATCTCAGTTGCTTTTTTAGTTGTTTTAGTAACCATTTTTTTAGCCTTTCACTATATGGTTTTTATTTATGTAATATCAACTATACAGATTTATTTAATAATTACAATACTTTTTTATTAATAAATTAAACTAATTAATAAAATAATTTAAAGGTCAAAATATATATAATTCCTACTTGGGGTTATATTGTGGCTCTGAAGGTGTCTAATACCTCATCATATAAGCGTTTAACTTGTTTAGGTGTTTTCTGTGTCTTTGTACAATAACATAGCTTAAATTCAATATCATGTTTAAGGTATTTACTGTCATAAGATATTAAATAAATAAAGTGGAGCATGGTACATAGACACACCAAACCTGTTACAAATGGAACAGCTTAAAAATACCACCGATACACCTGTGACATTATTCTATCTGTATATGTAGTAGCTAGAGCGTTGAAATATATATTGCCCGATATGATATACACAATAGCGTATACAGCGTGGCACTTTTCTAAAACCCCCTTACGGGGTTTTAAAATGCCATGCAACACATGGGGTAGAGATTATTAAGAGAAGGGGTGTATAATATCCGACATGGCAAATAAAAAGGGGTACCCTTACATAGAAGAAAAGGTTCTCACTGCTATTCCTTGTTGGAATCAATGGACTAGGCAACTTAGAAGAATATATTTAGCACTACCTGCATTTGGTTCTTCCCCTGCTGCTATTGAAGAGATATGCGAAGAGTTGGGGTTTGATTACGAGAAGGTAGAAAAGAAAATAATTACGACCCCGAGTTTTAAAAAGTATCTTGATATGTACCGAGATGAAAATGCCTATCCTGTTGTTTCTCAAAGGGAAGACGGCAAATATACTTACAGAATAAAACACGATGATTTAAAACAGGTATATGGTCAGTACGCAGATATTGTTAAGTATTTCCACATGGAAGACTTAAAGGCACAAGGTAAAGGTAGCGAATTTGCTTTAAGAGTTATTGACCAGAGAAAACTTGTAGAAATGAACGCACCAGAAGTAGAACAAGAAAGAACTAGCGATGGTGAAATAGAGGTAAAGATATTTGATAGGACATGATTTTTATCCATGGCAAAAAGCTATGGTGGATTCCGATGCAAAAATAAAATGGGTTCAAGCAGGTAGACGAGCAGGAAAGACCCGAAGTTCTCTTATGCAGGCAATGAAAATTATTGAGCTTGCAGCAACTACACCTGTTGTCTTTGGAGATTCAAATGAGGAACTTACTGCTAAACAAGCTAGATTGGTTCCTGAAATTCATGTATGGACAGTTGCCCCAACAAGAGCACAGATGTTACAGGTATGGAATGAAATGCAGACTTTTATTCCTGAAGACCTTGTAAGAAAAACAAGAAGAAAGGGTCAAGCAGGTGGTAGAGGTGGAGGATTTAAACAAGACGATTTGCATGTATGGTTAGATTTAAAAACTTCTTCTGACAGCACAGATGGATTATACAGAACCGAAGTATTCTGGGAGCTTAAGTCAGCAGATAATCCTGAGTCATTACAGACTGTAGGTCTTGATTTTCTACACATGGCTGAAGCACAGGATATTAAAGAAGGTGCGTGGAACAAAGTAAGACCTACCCTGAACTCTCCGGGAAGATTAGGTAGAGCCATTGTTGAGGGAGTTCCACCAGAATCAAGCCAACATTGGTTTGCTCGTAACTGCAAAATAGCAAAAGAAAAGCCAACTAAAAGAAGAGAATATTTTCATGCTACTACTTTTGATAATGTAGGATTGACTCAAGAAGACAGAGAAGAAATAGAAGACGAAAAACAGGCATTGACAGAATCTGTATGGGAAAGATTCTATATGGCAAAGCAACCTGAAGGAGCAGGTAACTTCTTTAGAAATATTGAAGCTGCGTACTCAAAAGGTGCTGTAGAATTAGCACGACCCATAGAGGGAAGGCACTATGTTGCAGGACTTGACCTTGGAAGAAGTAACGACCCAACTGTAATGATTGTAAAGGATAGACAGACTAGAGAATCGGTTGCTGTAGTTGAATTAATGAAAACAGATTGGTCTTTGCAGGTTGAAACAATTAAGTCTTTAAGTGTAAGATGGGGAATTGAAGAAATATACATGGACTCAACAGGACTTGGTGGTAAATTTGGTGAAGATGTGCTTTACAGAGAGCTTATGGAAGAGGGGATTCCTGTTATAGGATATAATTTTACTCAGGGGAAAAAGTATCAATTATTTCTAGATTATGCTATATCTTTAGAAAAGGAAACTGTATCTTTTCCACAAAATTGGGTTAAACTAATAAGTCAACTGGAAGATATAGGACACAAGGAAAGTGCAAATAGAGGACACACCTTCTTTAGTGTTTCCGGTTCACATGATGACTGGGTGGATGCAGAATGTTTAGCTTTGATGGCTAGTGACCCTGCGATGGAAGGAATAACAGGAGAAAGGGTTGTTCCAAATTCTATTTCGGGTATCAAACCATTAAATCCTAATAATAATTATTTTAATAAAAATTCTAGGCTTCAAAAAGTAAAAAGAGCCAGAAGAGAAAAACAATTAGAAGAAGCAGGTTTCTCGATTGATGACTACTTGCAAACTATAAAATAAATATGGTAACCAGAAGCTACGGACAAATATCAGATGAAGTTAATCCTGAAGAGGAGATAGCAAGAGAAGCAGCGACCCCTACTGATGAACCATTTGTTTCAATAGAATGGGTAATTTCTAGGTTAAAGGAAGGCAAAACTAAGTTTCAGCCTTTCTACGACAACTGCAACGAAAGCGAAGACTTTTATCTAAACAGATTTGATTTCTCTATTCCTGAAACAGGAACAATGCTTAGACTTGGAACAGCCCAGTCTGTTGTAAACTCACTTGTTGCTCACGTTACTCCTCAATTTATTGATATTTCAGTTCCTGCTCCGGGTCCTAGAGGACAAGCTAGAGCAGAAAACATTGAGAAGTTTCTTCGTGGAGCAAACCATATGTTAGAACAATTTACTCCAACTAGGAGAGAGATTGCCAAGCACATGGCACTTTATGGAATAGCTTTTGAAAAAACGGAGTTTGCAGCAAATAGGTGGCAAGAGTTTCCAGAACCACCAGAAAATGATGAAGATTTATCTAACTATAAAGAAAAATTAAACGACATTATTGAGAAAAGAAACATAAACTTTCCGATGCAGTCAACTGCTGTAAATCCAAAAATGATGGTTTGGGATACGAACAATGGTTCTAATCCAAGATGGTTAATTCATTTTTACGAAGTAGATGCAGAATGGGTAAGTGCACATTTTCCTGACTGGAAAGGAAAACTTACTGGAACTGTAGAGTTTACAGAAGTATGGACATATTCTCAGGTTGCATACATGGCTGACGAAAAATGGGCACTCAAACCTAAAAAACATGGATATGGAACTCTTCCATTTACGATTTACCATCCTAATACAGGTTTAGATACAGAAGGTAGTAAACCTGAAGAACTTTACAGAGGAATACTGCATGGCAACTTCGATATGATGAGAGCAGAAAGTAGACTTGCATCTCAATATCTGGATATTGTTGCTCAAAGTGCGTGGCAAACTAAAGATTTCACTGGTCCACCGGGTATTACCGAACAAGTAATGGAAATGTACGAAGAAACTCCGGGAGCAAAAAACTTTGTTCCACAGAATGTAAGTATAAATCCATCTAAAGTTGTAGAGCCACCTGCATCAATTAATATTGCTCAACAAATGATGAGTCAGTCTATCGAAGCTAACACAGCACCTGCTGTGGTTAGAGGAGAAAGACCACAGGGTGCTGCTAGTGGTTATCATACAGCAGTTTTGGCTGGGATTGCAGCGTTAAATTTTGGTCCATATGTAGAAGCATCTCAAAGAGGATTGCAAAATAGAAACTCTATCGTTCTTAATATTGTGGAAAATGTAATTAGAGATAAAGTAACTGTATTTGGAAAAACAGAAGCAGGTTCTCTTGATGCTGTACTAAGACCAAACGATATTAAAGGTCACACAATAAATATGGTTCAGCTTACTCCAACTTCCCCAGAGGAACAGGAAAGAAAGTTAAACTTGTGGAACCAGTTGTGGTTGTCAGGATTTACAGACCATGACACAGCTTTGAGAAAAGCAGGTGTGTCAAACGCATTTGAAGTTAAATCTAAGATACTTGCAGAACAATTCTTAAAATCTGAACAAGTCCAAATGGCTTTGCAGCAAGCAGCAGCAGAAAGAGTTCCGTTGCTTCAGCAGATAGTAGAAGCTGCTGGTGGTGGGCAGACTACTGGTCAAGAAGCAAGTCAAATTGCTCAAAGTATTTATAACCAACAGCCTAATTCTGGTCAGTTCTCTTCAACTAACCAACCTGCTAGGACACTTGCATCCGAAGCCGAAAGAGTGCAAACTAATACTAGACCGGTAATTCCGGGAAGTTTGCAAGAACAAGATTTGGTGGCTAGAGAAATATCTTCTCCTGCAAGAACAGGAAACAGAAGAGTTCCAACCTCTGACTTGCCACCGGGGATGAGATAAATGGCAGAAAGAAAAGAAAACACAATACCAATAGCTTTTGGTCACTTCGATGACTTGGTAAAATCTTTTGTAAAAGGCTCAACCAATCAATTTGATGATTTAGTTAAACCTGAGCCACCTAAAATGAAAAAGAAACCAGTAGGGAAAAAATTTAGTAATCCCTTTTTTGAGAGTTAAATATGCCACGATATGAAATATATTTAATAGGAACTGACGGAAAGCAATATAAAGATTATATTGATGCCCCAAGCCAAGCTGATGCTTTAAGAACTGCAAATGCTATGACACAAGAATCAGGTGCTAGGGTTCTTTCAGCGTATGACCCAACAACAGCAACCCAACACTCTGGAGGAGTAAGTAATTCATCATTTGCTGGTCAATATGGTGAGGAAATAGGTAGAACTTGGAATCCACAAGTTGTAGATGAAAGTGGACAGTATCAGCGTTCAAACTACTCCCTTGGACTTTCACCTTCAATAAATCCTAATACTTTTACGCCTTATCAGCCTGCAACTACTACAATGAATCCTTTTCAGCAGGAAGCAATTCAAACTCAAATGCCTGATTTTGTTGATAGAGAAGAAGATGCAGAAATAGCACAAAATCTTAAAGAAGAAAAAATGTCAGATATCAATGATAAAATTATAGAAAAGGCTATTGAAAATAATTATGAAGATTATTATTCTTGGTCCACCGGGAATTTACCTCAACAAGTATTAAATAGAATGGTAGTGGATGGCGATTTGGATGAAGGAAGTGCTCAATATTGGCTTAGGAATCAAGATGCCACTATGCAAGGTCAAGAAATGAAAAAAGCATTAAATCCTAGCAGTTTGGGAGAATTAAGGGCTTCTGAGCCACAACCTGCTTTTGCTGGCTGGAGTAAACAGCTTGTAAAAGAACAGCCTAGTGGAAATCTTAATAGAACAAATGATTCTGGTTCAAATTTTAGAGTTTATGAATATACAAAAGGAAATCAATCTGTAAGAGTTTGGCATTTAGTTTCTCCGGGTGAAGGTAATAATTTTTTAAGTTCTTCCATAGAAATTCCTGTTACTCCTAATGTTTTCCAAGAAGGAAAGGGTTGGTCTGACATTGAATATGATGACTTTGTTATGTTTAACAACAGAAAGCCAGATGACATAGCAGAAAAGGGGATACCTTATGAACAAAATTTGCTTTATTCAGAATTAGGTTCTTTTTTAGAAGAAGCTATAGTAGAAACAGGAGATGGTATTAAGGTAAATCCTTATCTTAACCAATTTTTAGTAGCAAATAATCAAATCGGCAGAACTCTTGATTATGAAGCACTTGCAGAAGCAGATACATTTTTTAGTCGGATTTCAACCCCTCTGAAATTACAGGTGGAAGGTGATAAAGCCGGTTGGTTAGGTTTTTCAACACCAATAAAAGAAGAAAAATTGAAAGATTATTTTAATAATCTGAAGGCAGACCCTGAAACAGGTTTTTATGTTCCATCTACTAAAGCAACAGATATTGAAACAGATATTGGAACACAGATGGAAGGTTTTCCAGAATTTGATGGAGCAGGAACAGGTATTGAACCACAAGTGCCTGCCTTTGTTGACCCGGCAGGAATAGGACAAGAAACAGGAATGGTACCGGGGTTTGCTCCGGGTGCTGGCATGTTTAGTCGAACTGACATAGACCCTAGAACTCAAGTACCAGATTTGGAAAAAGAATTTGTAGAACCGAAAAAAGAAGTTGTAGATATACAACCCTCTGAAAATCCGGGAAACCTAGATGAGTTATTTAGTAATTTTGGAATAGATACAGGAGCATTTGGACTAACAACTGATTCATTGCCGGGGTTCCCAATAGATTTATTTGAAGGACAAGATTTATTTGTAGATGTTATTGAAACAGAACAAATACCAAATCCTTCTTACAGAGGAGTTAGAGGAAGTGGACAGCCAGACGAAGATGGAAATGTAGAATTTTATCAAATTACAAATACTAGACGAGTTGAAAACCCTGCAATTAAAGCAGCTTTAGATGCTTATTCAGAACAGTTGAGAGCAAGAACAGAACTTGAAGGTTCAACTGCTCAAATTATTTCACAACAAATTCAATCTACCAGAGGTATGGGTATCGGTGCAGATAGATTGTCACCTCAAGAATTGGCTGATTTGGAAACTAATGTATCTTTAATTGGTGCTTCAGAAGGATTGATGACTGCACCCGGACAATTTGAACAACAATTAGGAGATTTTAGACTTCAGCAATTAAGAGAATCAGGTAGACCACAAGTACAGCAAACCCTTGCAGGAATATATTCAGACCCTGTTGCATATGGTCTTGCTACTGGAACTGAACAAGGTAGAGCGTTTTTACAAAATCTTGAAAATCAAGCATTTCAAACAAATCCTTTTGCTGACCCTAGAAGTCAAATACAAGTTGCACCAGCATATGAGGGAATAGACCCACAAGTATCACCATTAGGGATGGGGAATGTTGGAGGAACAAGTTTATCTAATTTATCAGGCTCAACAGCTTCTTTAAATAATAATAATTTTCAAACAAATCCTTTTCCAAGTGCTGCACAATTTCAGCAAGCAAATCCTTTAGATAGAGGAAAAATGATTGCTGGTGCAGCTAGTCGAGGAGTGTATGGGGAAGATGAGCTTGCCAAAGAAATAGCATCGAGAACACCTTTAGGTGGAGCAAGTGGACCGGGTACCTTAAGGGCAAGAACATTAAAAAGAGGAACTTCAGCAGACCCATTTAGTGGTGCAGTATTACAAGGGTGATGAATGACAACACCAAATCCTTTTCAAAAAATAGAAGACCTAGAATCTGGAGAATATCTTAGAAGAAGATTAAATCCTAAATCTTTACAGCCGATTAAAAAGTTTCAGCAGAGTGATTATGCCAGACAGGCACAAGAACAAAGAGAACAAGACCCTAGAAATCCTTTTGATGTACAACAACAACTTCAAACACCTGCTGAACCACCTAAACAAAAGAAAAAGGGTGCTTTTGCAAAATTCCTTGATGCTATAAGTTTTACTGGAGATTTATCAGCAGGAGCAATTATGGCAGCATTTCCTTCTGGTGGTTTGTTAGAAGAAGAAACTGAAGACCAAATAAGAAGAGGTGGGTCAGGAACTGATGAACCTTTGTATAAAAGACTTAGAAGAAGAAGAGCAGAATTATTAAATATAGACCCAAATGACCCTTGGGGTTCTGCTAAATATACTATTCCTTTTACCGGTGGTAGTTGGATTGATTATGCAAAAGCAACTAGACAAGCATATATAGAAGCCAAAGATGATAAGGAGTTAGAGTTTGGAGCTGCACTTGGTTCTGAAATGTTATTAGACCCTCTTACATATACAGGTTTTGGAATTGCTAAAGGATATAAAGCAGGAAAAGCAGGTGTAAATTATATTAGAAAAGGTGGAAAAATTACAGATACTGCTGAAGCAGCAGGTGCAGATGATTTATTTAAAAATATTCCTTTTTCTAAAGCTAAAAGTACAAGTGAAATAGAAATGAGAATAGCCGGACATACAGATGATATAACAAAACCAGAGAACGGACTTTGGGGAATGTTTAAAAGAAGAGTTGATAAAATGTCAGATTATATTCCTGAAAAAGGAATTGTGGCTTGGAACTCTGCTTCAGATAGAGTTTTTGGAAGAGCAAGAAGGTATTTAAAACAAAATAAACTTACTCAGGCTATTTTAAGAAAAGGAATACGAGAATCAGATTCTGTTACTCAAGGAAATATTGCAGGCGTATCATTTAAAAACTCAGGTAGAACTGCAAAATTAACTGACCAAGATATGGATGATGTTTTTGAAAACTTTTTTAAAACAGGATTTTCTCCAATATTGAAAATAGGTGGAAAAATAATAAAAAATTCTAATTTTAAAGATATATATAAAGCATTAGGTAAAAAATTTCCAAAAGAATTTAAAATATCTGCTACAAAAGATGGAAAATTGCATCAAGCTGATTTTATTGCAGGTATGTTTACTAAACCTATAAGGGTGATTGTAAAGGAACTAAGAGATGATGCTAAAGTTGCAGGTAGTTATCTTGATGAGTTTTCAGCAGCAGATTTAAAAAAATATGTAAGATTTGACGATTTAAAAACACCAGACTGGGATGCAATAGTAGTTGGAGCTGCACACGCAATGGGTCAACTTGCACATCAAAGAAATTTACTTAAAAAGGCAGGTCTTACTATTGCAGATTTATTTACAGATATTAAAGTTTCAAAAAGTGTAAGAGCATTCTTAGATACAATAGAAATGGAACAAGTTTATTTTCCACACGAATTAATGATGGGAAAGACTTTTGACGATAATCTTAAAAAAATATGGGAAATAAAAACAAGTAAAAAAATATCGCAAAATCAATTAAAAGAAATAGAAAATATACAAAAAGCAAGAAATTTAACTTCTGAAACGATAAGTAGTGCAATAGTTGCAGGAAAATTAAAATTTAATCATGTAAGCACAGCCTTAACTCTTCAAAAAAGACAAATTGATACTCTTATTAATAATCAAAAATTTATTGATGAAATTGGAGAAGAAATGGCAGGGAAAGTAAATGTACTTGATAACGCTAATATGGATGCACTTGAAAATATAGTAAACCTTTCAAAAATAGGTAAATTAACAGGAAAGGCAATTAAAGCATTAGATAATAAAAATACTCAACATTTGTATAAACTTCTTAGTGGTTTAAGCAAAAGCAAAAGAGTAACAAGCGAGGATGTTGCAGAAGCTGTAGGAAGAAGATTAAGCACAAAAGATTCATTAAAATCATTTAATGATTTAGATGAATTAGCTATTAGAGAAAAACTTGGTCCAAAACAACTTAAAAATGTTTTTTTTAGAGATGAAAACCACGCAAAACAAATTGCAAAAGAATTTAATTTAAATCCAGAAGGTAAATTATGGGCAGGAATTAGAGGAGCAGAACAAGCAGCAAATGTAATGCGACAGATTGGTACTGGATTAGATTTTTCTTGGCATATGTTACAAGGTCTTGTAACTTTAGGTGCTGCTACAGTAATTAATCCAAGGTTATTGGGTGTATATGCTTCTTCTATGAAACACGCTGCTTTAGCATTTGCAGATAAATCTAATTTAGCATATGTAATATCTAAAATGGACCCTGCAACTGTTAGGAGAGCAACAACTGATGGTAATTTAAGATTTACTCAGGAAGCAACAGATACTTTTGCTGGAATGGATAGAATAGGAAAAATTGCAGGTGGCATAGAAAATTTTACTGGAAAATTTACTCGTAATGAACATCTTAATTTCTGGTTAAATGCTCCTGTAAGAGGAATAGCAGGAGCGTATAGAGGAGCACAAAGAGCATTTAACCTTTCCGGAGATGTAATAAAGTTAAAAGGATATGCACTTTTTGAACCGATAATAGAAAGCCAAGCAGATGATATAATTGCAAAAGGTGCTTCTAAAGGTCTTAGCAAGGAAGAGCTTGTTGTTGATTTACGAAAACAAATGGGTTCGTGGTTAATGAAAGCTACAGGTGGCATAGATGCTGCTGCTTTAGGATTGCCAGCTTCTCAAATGATGGTTGAAAGAGCCTTTCTATTCTTTTCACCATCTTATACAAGGGCATCACTTAGTCTTATTGCTTCTGTAAGAAAAGGTGGAATGGAAGGAGCATTAGCAAGGCAATCTCTTCTTGGATTAGCTTTTTTTGGACATACTGTTTATGTGGTTTCAGCAGCAGCAGCAGGTCAAGAACCTAAATTAGACCCAACTAGAGGAGATTTTATGACTCTTAGAATTGGTGATAGCGATGTAGGTTTTGGAGGTTTTTATAGGTCATTTTTAACCTTTTTATCAAGAAGTGGAGATGATTTTTCTGACAAAAGTGCTTTTGAGGAAGCACAGGGGCGAACCATTCCATTAATAAGTTGGGCAATGGGAAGAACTTCTCCAGCAACAAGTATTGCTTGGGATATAGTTTCAGGAACAGATGCACTTGGAAGTCCAATAGAACGAAATTTAAGTGGATATATAGGAAAAGAAGGCGTAATAAGTAAAAGACTAAGACCATTTTGGGCAGAAAATGTAATGGTAACTGACCCACTTACAGGAAATTGGACTTGGAATTTAAATGAAACAGGAATAGGAGCAGAAATACTTGGATTAAGAGCAGTACCTATAGATGTTTTTGATGAAAAAAGAAGAGTTCAAGATGAACTGGCTGAAGATTATTATGGAAAAAAATGGAACGATTTGAGTAAAGTAGAAAGACTTGTATTAACTAGAGAATCAGAATATTTAAAAAAATTAGTAACAGAAGCAACTCGGGTTTCATCGGAAAGAGGAACTGAAGTTTCAAAACAATTAAAAAAATATTTTGATGAAAAGGAAATAGTATTAGCCGAACAAAAGGGGATTATAGAAGAAGGTGTAAAATTGTTGGATAGAGGTGTTGTTGACCCAGCAGGTTTAAGAAATATTTATATTACTGATGCAGCAGATATTTATTATGATGCAATGTCATCACTTAGAAAAAGAACAGAAGAAGGAGATTTAAACCTTGTTGCACCTTACTGGGCACAAGTTGCAGGAGATAAAGAAAATTTACCAAGACTGGATTACAGAGATGATGTACTAGATGCAGCATATGAAGATTATTTAACAAATGTAGTTTTAAATCCTGATATAGAAACAGTTACAGGAGAAACCGATTGGTATGCCAGAGATGAAGCTATAAAGCAATTTGTAAATACATGGGAAAACAAAGGTCTTGATAATATTTTGAATTATGTAAAAGCAAGAACATATGCTGCAAAGGATTTTCCACCTATTGTTTCTGAATATTATTCTGCAAAAGATTATTTTTCTTATTATTGGAAAGAAACAGAAAGGGCAGTTCTTGGGGATGTAAATGAAAGAGATGCTTTAGCTTATAAAAGGTGGAAATTAGAACCCAATGAAGTTACAAAAAAACAAATATTAAAAGATTATCCCGGTATAAGAACTATAAGTTCTCAAATCACAGGTGCAAAAAAAGAGCTTAGAAAAATAGATAAAGCTCTTGATGGGTTCTTGTATAGATGGGGATATACAACTACATTTGAACATATTGATAATAAGAATAAAGAGGATGTTTGGAAATATCCAACACCATTTACACTTGAAGAATATCAAGGTTCAGTGTAAGTTATAAACATATTTTAAACAATTAAGGAGTTACGGCTCATGTTAGAAGAAAAAGAAGTTACGGCTTCAGAAGAAACTGTCAAGGCAGAAGAGCAAGAGATTGCTGAACAAGTTGCAGAACAAGTAGAAAAACAGGTTACTGAAGAAATTCAGGAAGAGGTTAAATCTCAAGATAAACCTGTTTCACCTGAAGAAATTCAACAAATGGTTGAACAGGCTACTACTAAATCTTTAAATAGCTTTAAAGGAAGTTTTGCAAACTGGACAGCAGGACAGCAAAAAGAACTTAAAAATCAAATAGACGAGGTGCTTAACCCTTTAAGGGAGCAGGCTAAGATTATTGAACAATCTAGGATTGAAGAGATGTCACCTGAAGAGCAAGCTGAGTATTACAAATCTCAGTTGAATAAAAAACAGGAAGTTCCTAAACAGGAACCCCGAGTTCAACAAGAGATGAGTAGTGAGCAAGCTGTTTTGGCTAACATGACTCAAGATTTAATTAACGAGAGTGGTGTTGGAGTAGATATTAGAGATTCTAGGGTTTGGAAAGGTTATACTGAAGGAATGTCAACTAGGCAAGCCTTAAAGATAGCCGAAAAAAATATTGAGGAGATTAAAAATCCACCTCAACAAAAACAAACTGTTCAAAAAGAAGCACCTGCACAAGAAGCACCTGTTCCGTCAACATCTGGTGCACCTAAAAGTGGGTCAGGGAGAATAACATCTCAAGCTGACTTAGCAGAAATGATGGCTAATGGTCAAATAGATGCTACAAAATTTAGGGAAGCCAGAAAAGAATTGAAAAATCAAGGCTACGCAAGCCTTTAAAAATTAAAAATAGGAGAATAAAACAATGGCAAGTGGACTATCACTATCAAGTAGTTCGAGTCTGTCGGATATGTCTAGGATTGTTATTGCTAATGCAATAGCAAACATAGAACCTGCTGGTCCTACAAACCAGTTGGTAGCTAGGTATGACATACCTCAAGGTGCAAAGCAAGTTAATATTCCAGTTTGGGGTAGAAACGATGCAGCAGCACTAACTGAAGGTATCGACATATCAGTTCCACAACAACTTTCTGTTACTGTGACAAGCGTAACTGCTTCTGAGCATGGTATCATGACTTTTGTTTCTGACAGGTTGAGCAGACAAAATAACGAAGACATACTTGCACACGTTGGAGAAGTACAAGGTGGAGCTTTAGGAAGGTTACTAGAAAGTGACCTTACAACTCTGTTCGATGGGTTTTCAAACTCAATCGGTTCAGCAGGAAGCTACCTTACTTACTACCACGTTGCAGGTGCAGTGTCTTACTTAAAAACAGATAACAACGCTTCTTATGGTATGGCTCCGGGTACACCATCAGGTGTATTCCACCCAGAACAAATAAGAGCATTTGTACAAGAAGTAACTGGTATCCAAGGTGGTGGAACTACTGGTATGGCTGCACAGCCAATTCCAGAAGGTATTACTGCTGACGTGGTACAAAACTACTTCAGAGGAAATGAGAAAGCCTTTGGTGTTCCAATTTACCAATCAGGTGTATTAAGCCGAGATGGTTCTAATGACTCTAAAGGTGCAATTTTCGTTCCACAGGCTTTAGCTTTGGCTATGGCTCATGAAATGGAAGCTGAAGAAGAAAGAGATGCTTCATTAAGAGGTACTGAGATGGTTATGGTTGGAGAATGGGGAGAAGCTGAAGTAGCTGACCCTTGGGGTGTTGAAATGCTCGGTGCATCAGACGCACTATAGGAGATTAGATGACTACCCAACAACAGGATTACTATACTAAAATTATCGACAGCAATGACGAACATTTGTATACAACTATCTATGATTCAGTAAGTGGCGACCCCTTTCGTGTAAAAACGGAGAGGGTTGGTCATTACTTATCTAAGATAAAGAAAGAATCCAAGTTGGAGGGTAAACAATTAGTTTTCTCTGGCGAATGGATACCATCCTTCGTCAAAACTAAACAAGAAATTATTGGTTCTCCGTCTTCCGGCAAGACTAATGGGGTTGCTCCTGTTAGTCAGGTTAATGTTGGGAAACGAAGACGAGGTAGGAGAGGTAGAAAGAAATGACTACTGATATAAAGACAGAACGATGGGAAACCATCATTAAAGAAATCAAGTTTGAGAATCGTTGGAAAACTACTCTTGAGAAACATCTTAAGGATAATAACCTAACTGAACTTCCTGAACCTGAATGGTCTGAAGACCCTACCATGGCTTACATTTATCTTCCTGCTCGCTCCCTTAATGGTGATGCAGTTCGGATGGATAAAACCAAAGCTAGGATGTTTCCAGAAAGCATCGTTGGGTATCTTGAGAAAGGTGGTCTTATGAAGCTCCCTGCAAAGGTTGAAGCATCTAAAGACGAAGAGCAGCTCCCCAAGATGGAAACGGAGAAACCAAAACCTCAAAAAATTAAATTACCTAAAATAGGAGAATAAAACAATGACTGTAGGTACTAGACAATACGAAAGTGTTAACTCTACTACTACTACCATGTCTGGAAACGCTGATTTAACACTTACTGCTGCAAGCGATAAGTTACAAATCGTTGACCCGGGTGGTAGTGCTAGAAACTTAGACCTTGTTTTTGTTGATAGTTCTGAAACTGGTGTTACAACTGGTTTTGCTGAAGTATACATACAAAACGAGGCTGATGCAGACGAAGGGATAACCATCAGAGATGGAAACAACTCTGATAACGCTATTGGTGTTCTTGACCAGAACGCTGGTGGATGGTTTAGATTCGTTGGAGGACAATGGGTGTCTTCAACATCTGGACTTAACTAAAATTAATTAGTTCAATAATAGTAGGAGAGGTTTTAGGTTTAATAAGCCTTCATTTTCCTCTCCTGCTATAAAGGAGAAACATGGCTGAATTTAAATTTGAAAAAGAAGAACCTAAGAAAAAATCTTCTAAGAAAAAAGAAGAAAAAAAAGTAGAAGAAACTACTGAAAAATCTGAATAAGGAGAAACATGGCATTTGGACATGAAAAATTAGCAGTTGATGCTACAGTTAGGTCACTAACAGTACCTAATGACGTCAACTTTGCACAGATTAAAGTTGAAACAGCAGCAATAAGATACAGAATAGATGGCACAGACCCAGCAACTGCTGAAGGTGTGTTAGTTAGTGCAGGAGATGCTTTTACTGTTTATGGAGCAGATACTTTGGCTCAGATTAAAATGGTTGAAGCTACAAGCACAGATTCAGTTATAAACGTATCTTATGGTACTGCCAATACTGGAATACATGGCGTTATTATAAATACGGCAGCGTAGTAGGCTTATGGGTAAATATACTAAAGCCAACGTAAACAACATATTTAAAGAAGAACCTGAGATATCAGTTTCAGAACATACTGTCACTAAAAAGGGCAAGAAGATGAAAATGGTAATCCCAGAGGGAAAGATTGGATATGGTGATGTAGAGTCGCATGCTCAAATGGCAGGTGACTTAGCAACGAAACACTCTGACGATACTAAGGCAGGTCAAAAGGCTTATGAAGAAGTCAGAAAGCATAGGTCAGAAGATACTGGTTCAACTGTAGAAGAAAACGAACTAAAGATGGCGTATGCAAAAATGCAAGGTCGCATGCCAGTTATAAATACTTTTAATATACAAGACCCTGTAACAGGTGAAGTTGTTGCTCAAGAAATTTTGTTTATGAAAACAGATAAATCTGGTTTAACAAGACCACTTAAAATAAGGGTAGATGTACAAACAGGGAAAACTACGGAGGTTCCAGTTTAATGGCAACAACCACATTAAATACAATGCTCCCTCAATTTGGAAGATATATCGGTGCATACATAGGTTCATTTACTACCACAACTGCTATTGGGGGAACAGGGTCATTAACTGTAGTAATTTCTACAGAGCTTAAAGACTCTGGCTTTACTAATGATGATGCACTAAATGACACCTTTATTAAAATTACAAGTGCTAATAATGATGACACTGTAAGGCGTGTAACGGACTATACAGCAAGTTCTGGCACAATTACTATATCAGGTACTGATTTGACCAATGATAGTAGTACAAACGCTACTTTTGAGCTTTATCGATATGACCCTGACCAATTAAGAGATTCAATTAATGATGCAAGATTAGAAGCATTTCCTGAATTATATAATCATGTAGAGGATAGAACTTTAACTCTTGAAGGTCATCAAAATAAATATGCTAGACCTACTTCTATAAGGCAAGGTTTTGTTAGACAGATTTTTGAGGAACCAAGGATTGATGCTAAATCATTTGCAAATAATATTGTTGGAACACTTAACTGTGATTTTGAAAGTTGGACTGATTCAACAACACCTGCTGATTGGGTAAACTCAAACTTTACAAGCATAACCCAAGAAACAGAAAACACATCTCCTGATAATTGGATGGTATTTAGTGGTACTTATTCTGCACAATTTCAAGTTGCAGCAGGTTCTGTAAATACAGCTTTACTTACAGTTCCAAGTGGAACTAACTATAAGGGTGAAGAGATAAACGTAGGTGTATGGGTATATTCAAGAACAGCAAGTAGAGTATCAGCAGCAATTCAAATTGATTCAGATACTATATCAACAGGTACTACTCATTCTGGAGGTGGATGGGAAAGGCTTACTCATACTTTAGTTGCAACAGATTTAGGAACAAGTATTAAAGTTGGACTTCATGTAACAAGTGCATCTGATGCTTTTGTATTTTATGCAGATGAAATAATTGCTACATCAGGACAAAGTGAAATACCTCAACCTTTAGGAAGTCCTATTATGGGATGGAGAGAAGAAACTGACAATATTGTAATTCATGGAATTAGAAGTGATAATAATTATCAATTAAGAGTTAGAGGAATGGCTCCTTTATCTTCAGTATCAAGTGGTTCAGATACTATGGAAATAGAAGGTGACCAGTTAAGATTATTATTTTCTTATGCTGCAATGCTTTGGTTCCAACAGGATATTGACCAACTTGACGATACAGAATTTCAGATTGCACAAAGGAGATTTGGTCATTTCAGGAATATGGCAGCCACTTCTAAGGGAAGAATGGCTCCTATTACTTTGCTCAAAGGAGTATACTAATGCCAACTGCAAAATCTGATTCAGATATAGTATTAAGCAAAACTGATGGTTCAAGTTCTATTGTAGGAATTAAATTGCATAAGAATACTTCTGGTTTACCGGGTGGTTATAGAATTGAACATCTTTCACCAGCACCACCTAGACAAGCAACTGATGCAGCAAACTATCAACAACAATCTCCAGATATAGGTCTTGTATTAGACCAGCAAACATGGCACAGAGGGTTTGGTTCATCATTTATAGAGCAGTTTGGTACTGCAAGTGAAGCAAACGCTGCAAAAGCTGTGTACGGGTACACAGAGGATGCGTTGGCTATGTTTAAAGGTGAAATAACTACTGGTTATCTTGTTGATGAAACAGATACTATGCTTAGAAATGGTAGGTTTGAATCAGTAGCATCAGATGATTATACTATAGACCCTTGGGATAAAAAGAACTCAGATGATACTGCTGGTAGCTTTACATTTGAAGCTGAAACTAATTCTTCATATGTAAGAAATGGCAAAGCAGGAGCAAAAGTTGTAACTACAGGAACAAGTCAATATGTAACTCAAACTCTTAATAGTGCTTCTTTATTTCAAAGTAGAAAAATATTTTTACATGGATATTTAAAAAGAGTATCAGGTTCTGGTAATGCTACAGTTAGTATTATAGAAAGTGGTGGTTCTAGCACACCAACTACATCATCTCAAGCTATTACAAATACAGATTTTGAAAATATACATTCATCTGGTTCGTCTGGTACAGATTTAAATGTAACTATACAAGCAGATACTACTGGTATAGAAATTAGAGTTACATTTAGTGCATCTGGAGATACTTGGGCAATGGATGATTTTTCAATTATTCCAGAAGGTGGAGTAGTTTCAACACAACCCCAAGAATTTGGTGGAAATGTTTATGTTGGATGTGGAAGGCAAATACTTCAATGGGATGATACAAATAATTATTGGAAACCTGTTTATTGGGATAGTGCATATTCAATTACAAGTCTTGCTAATTATAAATCTGTTCTTTATGCAGCTTTAGGTGAATATGCTGCAAGTGCTGAAACTGAAGGAAGCATGATAGTTGCAACTGAACAAAAATATAAAAAATCTACAAATGGAACTACTTGGGCATTTCCAGATAATCATGGAAGTAATAATCAAAGTAAAGCATCTTATTTTGCTACTGCAAGAAATGCTAGTGGTGATATGGCTTTAATTAAAACTAGAGCTAATGCAGTAAATGTATCAACAGATGGTGAAGATACTGCTAACTGGGGAACTGAAATAGTAGCTGGAAATTCAGATAGGTCAATAGTAAGTTTATTTTCTTCAAATGACATTCTTTATGTAGGCAGAGAAGATGGACTTATGGCTTATGATAGAGCAACTAATAAGTTTTTAGATTTGCAACCAGAAGCTAATTTCTTCCCTGATGAAAATAATTTTAGAGTTGCTCAAGGTAGGTCAGGTTCAATATTTGCTTGTGGGGGTGACCAATCTTTCTTTAAGATTAGTCCGGGTAGTTATAGTGGTTCGTATGTATGGGAAGACCAATCTTATTTATTTAAAGCACCAACATTTAGAGGATTTGGTGGAAGAATATCTGGGTTAGCACAAGATAAAAATAATTTATTTGTTGCACTTGCAGATGATTTAGGTAGAGAAGGTGGGTTTCCGTATACATTTCCTTTTGCCTTAGCAGGTGCAGGTATATCAAAAACAGTAAAATTAATGTCTGTTAGAACTCAGAGAGAAAGTGGCTCCTCTGCTCCAGAAGAAATTGCTCATACTATGGCTAGTTTTACTGTTACACAAGTTTATCATTTAGGTAAGTTTCAAGGCTCAGAAAGAAATAGCTTGTTTATATTTGGTTCTAATATTGATGATAATGCTAACGATTCAAGTAATAACAAAGAGCCAAGAATTTTTAGAGTTAGGATGCCTGTAAGAAATGAAAATCCAGCATTAAATGCAGTTACAGAACAACAGTTTTCAGGTAATTTTTATACACCATTTATAAACTTTAACTTCCCAGATGTTAATAAGACAGGAGTTAAACTTACTTTAACTGGTTTAAATTTAGATTCAAATAAATACGTAACTGTTTATTATAAAACAGATGATGATTCAGATGATGATGATGCAGGTTGGAATACTTGGGGAAGTGATGGACAATTTACATCAAGTGGGCAGACAGTAGCAGCTTCTTTATCTACTCTTACAAATTTTGACCGAATTAGATTTAAAATTACTTTTACTAGCAATGTAAATAGTTCAGCTCCTAGAATCACTTCATTGGTGTTTCATGCAGCTTGGAATCCTATTGATTATAGAAAATGGACTGCTGTTGCTAAACTAACTGATAGAAGAAGTCTACAGTTAAGAAGAACACTAAAATCTGGATTATCAAGCACAGATATAACTAACTTAGAAACATTAAGACAAGAACCATTTGTATTATTTACAGATATTGATGGTACTTCTCATTATGTTAATTTAAAGTTCACAGATGACTTAATTTCAAATAGAATATATGCTAATAGAAATGTGTCACCTGACCAAACAAGGTTATTTACATTGGAAATGACGGAGGTGAAAACTACATAATGGCAAACGAATTTAAACATACATCAGTTGGTTCTCAGCTATCACAGACTGAGTACGAAGCTGTAGGTGGTCATGTATTTGATTCCCAAGCAGCAGGAGATATACCTTATGCTAGTTCTACTAGCCAACTATCAAGATTAGGCATAGGTAGTGCTGGTCAAGTCTTAATGACAAACTCAGGGGCATCAGCTCCAGAATGGTCAGCAGCATTAACAGGAGTAACTTCCATATATGCTACCGATTTAATAATAGGTGAGGACTCACAGACTGCTATAGACTTTGGTACTACTAATGAAATTGATTTTAAAGTAGACAATGCAGCAAGATTAACTTTAACTACTGGAGCATTATACCCTGTAACTGACAACCAAATAGACTTAGGTACAGCTTCACTTGAATTTAAAGATGCTTATTTTGATGGCACAGTAACTTCTGATGCTTTTGCAGGACCACTTACAGGTGATGTCACAGGTAACGTAAGTGGTACAGCAGCAACTGTAACAACAGCAGCTCAAACTAATATTACATCTTTAGGTACATTAACAACTCTTACTGTAGACAACATAATCATTAATGGGACAAACATAGGTCATACCTCAGATACAGATTCAATAGCTATTGCTAGTGATGGAGTTGTGACAATGAACCAGATACCTGTATTTAGTGCAGGTATAAATGTTTCAGGTGGAAGCATAGCAGGTACTCTTTCAACTGCAAGTCAAACTAACATAACAGGAGTTGGTACTATTTCAACTGGTACTTGGCAAGGAACTGCTATAGCTTCTGGTTATATAGCAGCCGATGCTATTACTGGTGCAAAAATAGCAGACGATGCACTTGACAGCGAACATTATACTGATGGTTCAATAGACACAGCTCATTTAGCTGCTGATGCTATTACAGGAGCTAAGATAGCCGATGATGCTATTGATAGTGAACACTATACAGATGGCTCGATTGATACTGCTCATATAGCCGATGACCAAGTTACTCTTGCAAAAATGGCAGGATTAACTAGAGGTAGCATTATATATGGTAATGCAAGTGGCAATCCTACTGCATTAGCAAAAGGTTCTGCAAACTATGTATTGACATCAGATGGTACAGACATTGCTTGGGCAGCAGGAACTACAGGAGATATTACAGGTGTAACAGCAGGTGTAGGACTTAGTGGTGGTGGCAGTTCAGGTGGAGTTACCTTAACTTTAGATTTATCAGAATTAAGTGCAGTTACTCCAGCATCAGGTGATGGTCTAGCAACTGTTGATAGTGAT
>Ga0208299_1000803_pt1 | contig 26365 bp, 52 predicted proteins | sample 15_taG_FD_184089 | JGI IMG/M metagenome (GOLD analysis project Ga0208299, IMG submission 184089) | Marine viral communities from the Subarctic Pacific Ocean - 15_ETSP_OMZ_AT15312 metaG (SPAdes) (version 2) | ecosystem: Environmental > Aquatic > Marine > Oceanic | place: Pacific Ocean | collected...
AACAAGAGTAAGTCTGCGAGTATTGCAAGCGAAACTCCAAACAAGAGTAAGTCTGCGAGTATCGCAAGCGAAACTCCAAACAAGAGTAAGTCTGCGAGTATCGCAAGCGAAACTCCAAACAAGAGTAAGTCTGCGAGTATCGCAAGCGAAACTCCAAACAAGGGAAAGAAGATGGCTAAGTCAAAGATCAAGAAGTTTCGCATTTACTGGAAAGATGGAACAAACTCACTCGTACATGGAGAAACTTTCCAAGAGGCATTAGCTTCTTCTGGCAAAGACATTTCCCTTTTTGAATATCATCGTACTCTATAAACTCAACTTGACAATAGCTGAAAGACTGCTATATTAAATTAAACCAAGGGAACAATCATGAGTTCAATCAAAGAAAGAGTTGGGTTGTCAGACATCATTGTTGATAAAGATACAGTGATTCCCAAATACATGAACTTGACAGATCAAGCTGGCAATGTCATTGCAGAAGTTTCAGCATATCATGTTGGATTTGAGGATGAAGATGGCATCGAATGCGATGAGAATGGAGAGTAAAAATGGGCCAAGTTGAAATACAACGAACAGAGTTTCGTACTCACACATTTGACATTCCAGATGACGTTGAAGAGGGAAGCGATGAGTGGGATGAAATTATTAACAATTATGATTGGCATAATTCATCAATTGAACATGCCAAAGAAGAAATTGTTTGGCAATCAGTTTGACAATAGCTGAATTAGTTTTCGATTATTTCGATAATCTCAACTTGACAAATAAGAAATCAATGCTATAGTAAAGCTCCACAAAAAGAAAAAAGGCTTAAAAAATGAAATTTAACCATGCATTTGATATTGCTTTTGAAGTAAAGAGTGATAATGTAGGAGATGAGGTTACGGCTACTGAACTTCGAGAAGGTTTGAAAAAACGTCTTCAATCAATTGGGGATGATGAATTAATTGAAGCATGCGGGTTGCCTTATGACACTTATATTTGTCAAGACGAAACAGTATGAAAGATTTCATACTTACTGAATATTTTGAGGCTTGCCCAGATTTCAAGCACATTAATAATTTTTCTTGGGAAGAAGCGTGCAATGAGTTTGGGGAAGATATGGCCCAAGTATATTGGGGAAAAGATGGAGAAAACACCCCCAATAAAGCTGATGGGTTGGAGTGTCTTCCTTGGGACGATGGCACGGTCAGAGTTGATCTTGTCCAAGAATTTACTATTTCAGTTTGACAATAGTTGAAATGATGCTATAGTAAAGCTCATCGCTGATTATTAGAATTTACCATAATGGAAAATAAGAAATGACAATTACTTATAAATCTGGAAGTTTCGCAAATGGATCTACTGCAACTGCGATTACCAAAGATGGGGAAAAGGTATCAGCTATGGGCTGTAGCAGTCACGAAGCGATTGGCAGTCTTCTAATTCAACTTGTAGAGATGAATGCGGATACAAGTGATTTGAAGATTGTACATAGTAATCCCAAAACATATTCTGATAGAGTTCGTTTTAACGAGAATGCTGCTCGTAATGCTGCTCGTAAAAGAAATCTTAATGTTAAAACCGATTTGACAAATACAGTTGAAGCTGTATAGTAAAGAAAAAAAGGCTTAAAAAATGAAATCAAAAGTTCAGTTTAGAGTTTTGGATGAGGATGAGGATAATTATAAAATCGAAGTCACAACTCCAAAAGGCAAGATTATCATTTTAATTCCTAATGAGGTGTTTCCTACGGATGATGATAATCCTTATGGGTTAAATTTTGTAACGACAGGACATTACTGTTGACAAAAACGATTTCAAAAACGATTTCAAAAACAATTTGACAAATACGGTTTAGGCTGTATAGTAAAGATATACCAAATCAAGGGAGTACAAAGATGTTAGTTGCAGACATTATTTCAGGTAAACATGATGCTGAGTTGGATGAGATTATCAATGCTGTCAGTCAGCGCAAAAAGTTGACTCGTTCGCAAAATGTTGCGATGGCAATGGCAACAATCAAAATTGGGGATATTGTTGTTCTCAAGAATCTTTCGCCCAAGTACGTTAATGGCCTCAAGGCAGAGGTTAAGGGCAAGAAGCGTACCAAACTATCAGTTGAGTTGGTAGATGGTCCTGTAGGTCGTTTTGGCGGCATCGTTACTGTTCCTGCGAGTAACGTAGATATCGTATAAAGTTTTGAGCCGAAATGGCGGAATTGGCATACGCAGCGGAAAAGAAATAAAATGACAGAGAGCGAAACAATTCTAAAGAACGCTATTGAAAAGCACAATCTTCATGAGTTGAAAAATTATGACAAAGATGTTCTTATTTCTCTCATTAACTATGCTAAAGCCATTGGTGTAAACGAAGGATTTATAGAAATCGATTTGACAATCGCATAAACAACCTTACATTATTATGTACCAACTGTCATGCGTTGACAGATACTTACAGGGGCAAGAACAAAAGGAAATGAGAAATGGCCAGATAGCCCAATTGGCAGGAGGCACCGAACTTAAAATTCGTACAGTGCGGGTTCGAGTCCCGCTCTGGCTACCATTTTTCTTTAACAAACTCAAATGCGCTTGACAATTAAGAATAAGGATGTAGAGTAATCTCATGAAAATGAACGTATATAAAGGGTCAAGAAACCTTAATGCTGTTTCTAAATCGAACGGCTGGCAGGCGAAGGCGCAATTCTCTTGCATTTTTGTTGCAAAAAGTGAACAAGATGTTTTAGATCAATATGATAAAGAAGAGAATCCTATTGTCGAACTTCTTCATGAAAATGTTATTTTTATTCCGTAATCGATTTGACATATCATAATTTGGATGTAGAGTAATAGTATGAAAGAAACTCATAGGAGAGGGTTACAATGCGTTATGTTCTTTGTAAAGATATAAGGCGATTATCTGTTAATAAAGAATTAACAGACACTAAAAGTGTCAAAAGTTTTCCAGGAGACAAGTATTTTCGAGTGGATATTTTATCTCCACCTGAAAAAATTACTTCTTCATTTCCAATTCGTGTATATTATCCAGATTCAACAGTTCAAGAATTTTGGACAACGCCTTGCTTACAATGTGTTAAAATTATTTCTGATGAATTTACAAACGAATTGTATGATGGACGATTTAATATGATACTTGACAAATCATAATTTGGATGTAGAGTAAGTCATAATCCAAAGGGAGCAAGATTATGGACGATTTAGTAGAGTATGACAAATGCCAAGTTTGCGATAAAGATATTAGAAATAAAGGCTGGCAGTTAGTAAACTATGAACTTATGCATTTCGTTTGCGATGACAAATGCAAGAAGAAATATACTCTGCCAATTGATAATCCGCAAAAGACGCTTGACAATTAAGAATAAGGATGTAAAGTAATCTCATGACGTATGAAGAACTGAAAAACTCTTTGAACAAATTGAATTCTGAGCAACTTCAACAAGATGTTGCAATTGGAATACTTGATGAACAAGGTATCGAAATTTATCAAGAGGTTGGATTTTCCAATCCTGTAATCCCTGAAGGTCCATGTTTTGATGATGTAGAAGATTCGATTCTGGATGCAAACCACGCTTATTTAGTCGTACAGATTTGACAAATAAGAAAACGGATGTAGAGTAAGACCTCTCATTAATCGATAAAAACAGGAAACAAATTATGGGCTACACACATTACTTTCCACACACCGCAATCGATCAAAAGGTATGGGATAAAATCGTTGATGACTGTAAGAAACTACTTGCAGTAAACAATATCCCCCTTTGTCGTTACGGTGATGACGACGACAAACCAATCCTAGATAATAATACTATCTGTTTTAACGGATATGGTGACGATGGACACGAAACCTTTAGTCTAAACCGCGAAGGCAGTAATGGCTTCCAGTTTTGTAAGACAGCCCGCAAGTTTTATGATACACTTGTATGCGCCTGTTTACTGGTATACGTTCATCATTCCCCCGATACCATCGAACTTGGTAGCGATGGCAATGCTGATGAATGGGCAGATGGGGAGAGTATAGTACGCGAAGTACTAGGTTACGAATTGTCATTTGACAATTAAGAAATCAATGCTATAGTAATATCATGGATCAAATACAATGAATGATGAAGAAAAAGATGAATTTCTAAATCGGTTTGGTAGAGCATTATTTGTTGATGGGAAATGTGTACATAATGGTTTCTTAACTGATGAAAAAATAAAAGACTTTGAAGATCGCATAAAAAACGAGAACTTAAAACAAGATGTCTGTACAGTACCATATCACTAAAAAGGAAATAAATGACAAGAGCATTTACTAACAGAGAAAATATCAAACCCTCGTGTCGAAAATGTAATGAAAAATATGATTTAGGAAGAGCAGTAAATGTTTCTGAAAGAAGACGAACAAGAACTTTACACTGTCCAAAATGCAACGCTGAAGTAGGAAAATTATGAATAAATCAATTGAAGTTCTTTTTAACGAGTTAGAGAATTGTTTTGCAGTAATGGTTGACGACACTCTTTCATTTATTAGAATCGATGATGAGGATGGCGAATCATTGGTGGAGTTATTGGACTCTACCTTATGTTTTTCTCAATCAGATATAGAGAAGGTAGAGATTGGTGGTTACATTACTAATTTTTGGTTAAAGGATGATACCAATAACCCCTATTCTTTTCAGTTTCTTTATGTTAAGGAGTTGAAAGAACCTAAAGAACAAAATTGGACATGTAAGTGTGATGGTGAGGCAGAGCCAGATGTTGATTATTGTCCAAATTGCAGCTTGACAAATAGCTAAATGATGGTATAGTAATAAAAAAGGAATACAAAAATGCGAAACTCTCAATCTTCTCGTCATCCAGCCTGTCGTACCTCTTCCAGTTCAGGTAGTCGTAGTACAGGAATGGCTGCTCGCTCTTCTGCCCATGATTCAGTTCGTCATTCGGGTGGATCTCCTAAAGCTGCTGTTGGCGCTTATTGCGATGGTAATAAGCATGCAACGGAAAATGCAAAAGCTGTTGGCAATCTGTAAAAACGATGCTATAGTAAATAAGTGTCCAAGTAGCTCAGTTAGGATAGCAGCAATTGCCTTCTAAGCAATAGGTCGTAGGTTCGAATCCTACCTTGGATGCCATTTCTTTGAGCGACAGAGGGGCGCACCTCTGTCGCTTTTTTGTGTTCTATTTGTTTTCGTTCATGTCCTCTCAAGCGAGTTGCCTTTTAACCTTTCCCACCTGCTCTTTCCAGCTTTAGAAAGTACTACTTCTGTTTATAAATAGAAGTAACAGTTTCTAAAACCAGGGGGGGTTATCCTGGATAACCAGGGGTAACTAATAATTACTCCTAGAAAACTCTAATAACGACTTGACAATATAGGAAAGAGTATTATAGTAGTCATATCAATTAACACAAGGGAAGAACAATGGTTAGTACAGAGTTGAATAATATTCCAACTGACTTCACAGTTGAGTTTAATGAAAAAGAGTGGATTGCAAATTTGACTTCCAATGGTCTCTTTTTTGGCTTTATTCCAGCCGACACTGAAGAAGAATGTCGTAATGAAGCTGAAGAAGCTCTTAAATATTATAAGAATTGTCGTTTACGCACTTCAGCTAAATGCTGCGATATGCTTCGTCATGAGACTGAAACGCTCTTGGCATTGGGTAGCTTCAATATTGAGGCTCAAGAGGCCATTAAGGACGCTTTAGAGGCATTACAGAGCGCAGCATCCTTTGCTCAATCAGATGTACAGAAGATGGAATTGTTACGATGAAACTTTTATCTAACTTTTTCACTAATTTGTATCGTCATTCTTGGCGTTGGTATTATGCATATATTTTTCCTGTAACATGGAGTCAAGATATTAAATTCAAAAATAATGGTTTTTCCATCTTGACAATTCGAGATACTAAGGTAGGGTACTTTAGAGGCAATCATACGGAACATAATAAATTCATAGGATAGAAGAATGAAATTCATAGGGGATGGAATTTTCACCAAAGCATATTTGAAGGATGATAATCGAGTTTTATTAGAATCTTATTGTCCTATCAAAAGAATCATGTCAAAAGGTTTATTTCCTAAATCCCCTCTCTTTCCACAAATAACTTACATAGGTGAAAAAGAATCTGAAGATACTGACTGTCTTCCTATGTCAATTTATGAAATGGAACATTTGCAAATTGCAGATGATATGGATGGATATATTCACGAGAATTTGAACTCGGAAAATATCAAGATTTATGAAGAGCTTAAAGAATTATGTCGTTATGTATATGACCGTTATGATGAAATTCATTACGACACAGAATTTTGGTTAGAGCAGTTGGAGCGTATTGAAAATAGAGAACTTAGAGAGGTTTTAATTAAATCTTTACAAACTCTACTTGCAAATGGATTATTGGAAATTCATTTAGAGATTCCATACTTTAACTTGGCAATCAAAGATCACGAACAACTAATTCTGTTGGATATTTGGGGCTTGGAAGCAAACCCCAAATATTTCTCTTCTAGCGAAAAGTTTAACGAATTTAACGAATTTGGTTTGACATCTGAAGATTGGGATGTATAGTAAGATAAAAAGGAATCAATATGAAAATTGAACTGGATAGAGAAGCAAAAGAAGAGTTTGCAACATTTGCTGAAACTGGAAGAGTCACAGAAGATTTTCTATATCAGCTTAGTGTACTCCATGAAACAATCATTGAGCGACTTGAAAAAGTTTGGGACATTCTGGAAGCTCAACGAGTTGCTGCAAAAATTGATCCTTATGTTGGAGCCACAGGTATTGACAAATGGGAATACGACCATAATCAATTTCTAATTGAGGCAGAGGAATGTCATAGAGAGCCTGCCCATCGTAGTGGTAAGATCCCTTTCAGTATGTTTCTTGATGATGATGCGCAAGAGAAAGCTAAAGAAGAGATTGAGAAGCTCAAGAAGCGCCAGATTGCTGCTGAGAAGGCTGATAAGATTCGCCAAGAGAATGAGCAACGCAAACGTGAATTAAAGCAATTGCAAGCTCTTAAAGAAAAATATCCTGATTCAGTCTAAACCAGTTTGACATCTAACGAAATGGATGTATAGTAAACTCATACGGGCCGTTAGCTCAGTTGGTTAGCAGCAAACGACTTAAATTTAAATAAACAATTTGACAAATAGGGAATTGGGGTTATAGTATTTCTTATACGGACCGTTAACTCAATCGGTAGAGTGAATTTCTTAATTTTAAAACAATTTAATAGTATTCCCGTAACTCAGTTGGTCTAGAGTGCCATTCTCATAAAATGCGTTGTCCTCGGTTCGAGTCCGAGCGGGAATACCATTTCTTTTCTTTACAAAGTTAACAGACCATTTTGGTTTAGCAATTTTCGTTCTAGTCCCATTTTGGTTTAGCAATTTTCGTTCTAGTCCCATTTTGGTTTAGCAATTTTCGTTCTAGTTCCATTTTGGTTTAGCAATTTTCGTTCTAGTTCCATTTATTGCTCCTGCTGTAGGCACTGGCGTTGGCATTATTGGAACGTATTGGGGAATTAAATGTATGACTGGAGGGGTTGTATGATTAAGTTATCAAAAATAACTTGCAATAACTAAAAGCAATGCTAAAGTAAAAACAGTTCAAAACAAAAGGAGAACACGATGAACATGATTTGCAAATCTTGCTTGCAGGAATGCGAAGAGGTAACTGTCAATGAAGGATTTTACTACGATTATGGTAGTATTAGTAACGCATGGCATGACGAAAGCTACGAGGGTAGTTCATGTTGCGGGGAGGAAGTTGTAGAGGGTAAGTTGTATCTCGATAGAGTTGGGGTTTCCATTGCCGCCAAGGATCATTACCGCAATGGAAAAGTGAAGATACCCAAGGGGACAAAATATCGCTGGCGTATTCAAAAGGGGTACATGGTTAAGGATGGAATCCGAGAGGGAGTGTGCGAATATTCCAAGAGAATCGTCAACTAAATATCCCTTGGTTGGCCCCACGTCAAGTGAAAGTTTGGCGTGGGGCTTTTCTTTTGCCAATCATTATATGAAACTGCACTCTTATTTTTTTGTAGTGCAGATTCATATAAGAGAAAATCAGAAAAAATCTAAAAACGATTTGCAATAACAAGAAACAATGCTAAAGTAAAAACAGTTCAAAACAAAAGGAGAACTAAATGATTGAGTACACAGTTAAAGTTTATGAAAACGGTACTAAAAAATGGTATCTGAATGGTAATTTGCATAGAAAAGATGGTCCTGCCATTGAATGGGCTGACGGTTCTAAATGTTGGTATCTGGATGGTAAGTTACATCGCGAAGATGGTCCTGCGGTTGAATGGGCTGAAGGTTCTAAATGTTGGTGGATAAATGGTAAGTTTCATCGAGAAGATGGACCTGCTTGTGAATGGGCTAATGGTGATAAAGAATGGTATCTGAATGGTGATTTGCATAGAAAAGATGGTCCTGCGATTGAAAACGCTAATGGTAATAAACATTGGTATCTGAATGGTGAAGATTTTTCTAAGGATGAATGGGAAAAGAAAATTAAGAAGACTCACAATATTATCATTGACGGAAAAGAAATTGAACTTTCAGATGAATCTTTCCAAAGTATTAAGAAAGCATTTGACAATCAATAAATCTGTGCTAAAGTAAAATCAGTTCAAAAAAGGAAAACAAAATGATTGAGTACAAAGTTAAAGTTTTTAAAAACGGTTCTAAATGTTGGTATCTGAATGGTAAGTTACATAGAGAAGATGGCCCTGCGATTGAAAGCGATAATGGTTCTAAATCTTGGTGGATAAATGGTGAGTTACATCGTGAAGATGGACCTGCTATTGAAAACGCTAATGGTACTAAATGTTGGTATCTGAATGGTGAGTTACATCGTGAAGATGGACCTGCTATTGAATGGGATAATGGTTCTAAATTTTGGTTTCTGAATGGTGAAGAATTTTCTAAGAAGAAGTGGAAAAAGATAACCAAGAAGACTCACAATATTATCATCGACGGAAAAGAAATTGAACTTTCAGATGAATCATATAAAAATCTCAAGAAAGCATTTGACAATCAATAAATCTGTGCTATATTAAAGCTAACAGAGGAAAACAAAATGATTGAGTACAAAGTTAAAGTTAATGAATATGGTACTAAAGAATGGTATCTTAATGGTAAGTTTCATCGCGAAGATGGACCTGCTTGTGAATGGGATAATGGTTCTAAATTTTGGTATCTGAATGGCAAGTTTCATCGCGAAGATGGTCCTGCGGTTGAATTGGCTTCGGGTACTAAATATTGGTATCTGAATGGTAAGTTACATCGTGAAGATGGTCCTGCTTGTGAATGGGGTAATGGTGATAAATCTTGGTATCTGAATGGTAATTTGCATAGAGAAGATGGTCCTGCGGTTGAATTGGCTTCGGGTTCTAAATGTTGGTATCTGAATGGTGAAGAATTTTCTAAGAAGAAGTGGAAAAAGATAACCAAGAAGACTCACAATATTATCATCGATGGTCCTGCGATTGAACACGCTAATGGTGATAAAGAATGGTATCTGAATGACGAGTTACATAGAGAAGATGGACCTGCTTGTGAATGGGCTAATGGTACTAAAAAATGGTATCTGAATGGTAATTTGCATAGAAAAGATGGTCCTGCTTGCGAATGGTCTGATGGTTATAAAGAATGGTATCTGAATGACGAGTTGCATCGAGAAGATGGTCCTGCTTGCGAATATGCTGATGGTTCTAAAGAATGGTATCTGAATGGTAAGTATCATCGCGAAGATGGACCTGCCATTGAATTGGCTAATGGTACTAAATGTTGGTATCTGGATGGTAAGTGTCATCGAGAAGATGGCCCTGCTATTGAATTGGCTAATGGTACTAAAGAATGGTATCTGAATGGTGAGCGTCATCGAGAAGATGGTCCTGCCATTGAATTGGCTAATGGTTCTAAATGTTGGTATCTGAATGGTGAGCGTCATCGAGAAGATGGCCCTGCCATTGAATGGGCTAATGGTGATAAATGTTGGTATCTGAATGGTGAAGAGTTTTCTAAGGATGAATGGGAAAAGAGAGCCAAGAAGACTCGCAAGATCACCATCGACGGAAAAGAAATTGAACTTTCAGATGAATCTTTCCAAAATCTCAAGAAAGCATTTGACAATCAATAAATCGGTACTAAAGTAAAATCAGTTCAAAAAAGGAAAGCCTACAAAGGAAAACAAAATGATTGAGTACAAAGTTAAAGTTTTTGAATATGGTTCATATTGGTATCTGAATGGTAAGTTTCATCGCGAAGATGGACCTGCGATTGAAAACGCTAATGGTACTAAAAAATGGTATCTGAATGGTAATTTGCATAGAGAAGATGGTCCTGCCATTGAATTGGCTAATGGTACTAAAGAATGGTATCTTAATGGTAAGTTACATAGAGAAGATGGACCTGCTTGTGAATATGCTGATGGTTATAAATCTTGGTGGATAAATGGTAAGTTGCATCGTGAAGATGGACCTGCCATTGAATGGGCTAATGGTACTAAAAAATGGTATCTGAATGGTAATTTGCATAGAAAAGATGGTCCTGCTTGCGAATGGTCTGATGGTTATAAAGAATGGTATCTGAATGACGAGTTGCATAGAGAAGATGGCCCTGCGATTGAAAGCGATAATGGTTCTAAATCTTGGTATCTGAATGGTAATTTGCATAGAGAAGATGAGTGGAAAAAGAAAATTAAGAAGACTCACAATATTATCATCGACGGAAAAGAAATTGAACTTTCAGATGAATCTTTCCAAAATATTAAGAAAGCATTAATGATTTGACAAACAAGAAAGATGTGCTATAGTTAATCCTAAAGGGAGAATATGATGAATGACATTTTTACACATCTGAAAAACAATTACCAATTCCGAGATGACAATGATTCAAAAGTCAAACAGGTAATCAAGTCTTGTCTCAAAAGAGGCTTTACTGAAGATCAGACAATTCGTTATACAGAGTTGACTGAACATATTCAGCCAGATCTTGATGATGAGTATGCAGTCAATGAAATGCATAAAATTGCAAATGAAAAAAAACAATTTGACATGAACAGTTGATATGCTATAGTAAAGATCATGATACGAGATCAATAAATCTAAAGATCATTGACCATGAAAACAATTATTATTCATCATCTTCAAGAAATGTGGGATTCTGGTTTGCAAAACATGGGAACCTCATTTGAACAACAACTTGAATTAGTCGTTGAACATTTAGAGCAGAACTGTTATGATGACGTTATTGTCACTAACTTTGAAGCGAATCAAGATCTGGATGACGAACAATGGCCATTAGCTCAGTATTATCCTACCGTCTATGATTATGCGTATGGATGGGAAAAAGAAATGATGAATACATTCGGTGACGTATGTACAATCGTTGAAGGCGGAAATCATAGCGAAGTCGTTATTGTAGACGATTGGATGAAAGAACTACAAGGCGAGATATTCCTTTGCGGAGCCTTTGATGGAGAATGCATAGAGGACATGGAGATAGCCCTTGAGGGCGCTGGAAAGACCTTTACAAGGATCGAGGAGCTAATTGTATGAGTATTGATGAATTACAAATCCATATAAAATCTTATTATGCTGGAACAGGTTATAACTCACAAGATTTGATTAAATGGTTAGACAGTGAACCTCATAATAGCTGTGATCGTAGCTTAGACGGAAGTATGGTTGTATATGAGAGGGGGGAACTCCTTATCATTGTTTCTTGCTGCGGAGTTTCTTTTTCAAGAAAATTACAATAATCAGTTTGACAAATTGAAATTATCGAGTATAGTAAAGAAATCAATTGAATGTTTACCCACTGAATGATGATTCAGGTAGTACTGAATGATGATTCAGGTAGTACTGAATGATGATTCAGGTAGTACTGAATGATGATTCAGGTAGTACTGAATGCTTACCCACTGAATGATGATTCAGGTAGTACTGAATGCTTACCCACTGAATGATGATTCAGGTAATTTGTAATTATTGATTTGACATATCAAAATAACATGTTACAGTAACTGAATAAACATTGAACGATATGCGTATGGGAGCGCAAACAATGACAGCTATAACACCACAAGATGTTAAAAATCTTGACATTGAAGACTTGACATATTTGGGAAGTGGCAGTTGGACTTCAGCCTTCAAATTTGATGAAGAAACAGCTATTCTAAGATCAAACTGCAAAGTTAAAGCAGCAATAAGTCAAGGACTTTTCCCAAAATCTCCATTGTTCCCTGAAATTGAAAAAGTCTTTTACGATGAAGAAGAGGCCCAAACTTACTATATAATGGATTTCTTAGAAATTGGGAAATATGGTGAAGAAGATGAATTTAGAGAAGAATTGAATAAAGAATCTAAAAAAGTTTGGGATCATCTGGTGAAGTTCAATAAGGATTTTAAGCCAAACTATTATTCTGTTAAAGACAAAATGACTCGACTTGAATACTGGATTAAAGCGTTTACAGAAATGCTATCTAAAACATTAAACAAACTCATGATAAGCGCCTTGCGCACATGTGATACTGAGAAGACAGGCAATGTAGCACTTGACATGCCTATGCATAATGTTGGACATAAAAATGGACAATTGGTTCTATTTGATTGTTTTGCTAATTTCGGGGATAGTTGTATTTGATTTCAACTATGAGTTATCGACTTGACAAATAAGAAAACGATGCTATAGTTAAGATCATCGTTTTCGATGAATCAGGAGTAGATTAGTAAAGCATATCAAATCAAGGGATTAACATAATGAGTAATAATCAACTTAAAGCTCTCAAAACCATGCTTGACATGGCAAATGATACAGGTCATAAAATCGTATGGACACCAGATGGTGAGTTACATGGCGGAAATCAAATTGAGTTAATTCAAGGTACTCATGTCAAACTGAAAAATTCAAAAGTTCTGGATGCTCGCGATATGCGTTCAGACAGTTTCTCAACTGTACATGTAACTCCAATTGTCGTACTTGAATTACTTCCCTGACACTTGACAAGTCAAAAAGAGTTGCTGGCAAAACATATAGAAACATGCGACAAGCATTTTAGAAAGTCCTACTCCAAAGAATAAATAGAAGTAACACTTTCTAAAATAAAGAAAAACCAGGGAAAGAGCTTGACATTGTTGAAAGTGGGGATAGATTGTTATATCCAAAAAGGGGGAAGAGAATGAGTATACAAACTTTGTATAAAGAATTTTCTCAAATCGCTACAATTGATCAAATCGATGATATGTTTCTAGTACATACTGAAAGTAACTACTGTTTGGCTTTTTATATACGCAAAGGTCAATGCATATTCATAAATGGAAAAGATGTCAGTAGCGAAGTTTTGCATGAAATGTTGGGAATTTAACTTGACAACAACGAAAACCATGCTAAGGTAACAGTATGCCAAGACGCCAGCAATACCAACGAGACGCCAATATTAGCAAACTATTGGCTCCTGAACGTCACCCCAATCCTGAAACTTTGGCAAAACATCTTCGCAGTATGCACTATCAAACTGAAGATATGCAAGACTGGCTGAAAAGTTATGATGCCTTCAAAGGATGTTCAATACGAGGATGCTGAGGGAAACCCTGTTGATCCTCCTGACAACGAACAATATCAGTCATTTGATATGGTTCACCCCATTTCTCAAGGTTTAACAGAAGACAACAAAGGTAAGAATGACTAACGAAGACAAACGTCGAATTGCTGCAAATGAAGCAGCCAAGAAACAGCGTGAATATCAGGCTGCAATTCGTTACCTTACAATGGGAAAAAATCGATAAAACATCGATAAAACGATTTGACAAACGTCAAAAGCATGCTAAAGTAAAACTGTAACGAAAACAAAGGGAGTTACAAAAAAATGCAGAAGAACTGGGAAGTTATCGAAAATCGTCCAACTGGTCTCCGCCTCCACCGTCGCTTTCACAAGCGTAGCGACGCATGGGCTGTCGCTCGCGAACTCAAGAAGATGGGTCGCAATGCCATTACGCGCCCTCGCCCCTAACCCTTTCAAGAATGTGGGAATGTCCTAAAACCTAAGCCAATAGGTTTCAATGGTAGGAAGTTGGCTCTTCCTCTTGAGGTATGACCTTGAGCTTCCCTTTTTTCTTAAAAAACTTTCAATAAACAGTTTGACAATCATCAAAAGCATGCTAAAGTTAAGCTGTACCAAGGAACAAGTTCACTCTAAAGGGAGAAACAAAATGAACGAAATTGCAACCGCCAAAGTCAGCAAAAATCAAGCTGAAACCGTTCTGAATGAATTCAAGAACAAAAAGGGAACTTACTCAAAGGCTCCCAAAGTCAACAGTTACGTCACTCTCCAAAATGATGTTACTGTTCGTCATCTTCATCTTCGCTTTCGTAGCGGCAACGCTCGCTCAAAAGCTTTTCAACTCAAAGGTAACGTTCCCGCCATGCGCGCGATCATGCGTCTTCTACAGCAAGGCGAGGGCAAGTCAATCACTCTGAAGATCAAGTAAATCCTCCCTGAAGTAAAAACTTAAACGTTTTTCACCTCCTTTCCCCTTGAAGGAGGTTTTTTTGTGTCCCCTTGTTCAAGTTCTATACTGTACAGCTCTCTTACTTTTTCTTTTAGAAAATACTACTCCTGTTTATAAATAGAAGTAACAGTTTCTAAAAACCCCACCCTACCCACTGAATGCGTACTCGCGTTCTCGTTACCCACTGAATGCGTACTCGCGTTCTCGTTCTGAATGACGATATAGCGTTAAGGATCGCTATTGATAAAATGACGAATAGCAAACAGCCTATTTTACCCTTAAATCAACGATATTGTTAGTTTTTTGACAATAGCCGTTTGACATATTGGTTTTCGGCGGTATGTTGGTTCTGTCAACAACGACAACAACCATAACGAAAGGTACATTCTCATGTCCAAAGTTAACTCCAGCAACTCCAGCAACTCCAGCGACAAAATCATGGTCTTCCGCAACGGCGAGTTCGTCCTTGAAGAGCGTCCCAACAATCCTATGGGCATCGTCGTCTTCTCCATTAACTGTACTCCTGCGATGGCTAAGACGCTCCTGAAGAAGAACGGTCGAAATCGCTCCATCAACAAGAGCAATGTCAATGCCCTTCTTAATGACATCATGGATGACCAATGGTTTCCTAATGGGGATGCCATCTCATTTTATGATACGGGAGACGTTGCAGAAGGTCAACATCGCCTCAAAGCCATTGTTATCTCTGGCAAAACTGTTCCCATTTTGGTTGTCTTCGGCCTTAAAGCTGAAACAGCAATTGGTATGGGATCTGGCAAATCTCGCAACTCTCGCGCTATTGCTAAAATCAATGGCGAAAACCTTCCAGCGGCGGCAATTGGCATGACTGGTTTCTATCTCCAGATTGAGAGCAAGCGTAGCAAGATCTCTCAACGCCAAAAGCAAGAGTTTTACAAAGCAAACAAAGAGCATGTTGACTTTGTTCTTGATGCATTTGAGACGCACCGCGATGGAAATAAGTATATTCCAGGCATTTATGTTGGATATGTTCAAGCTGCCCTCATGGCTGCTCATGCTGCGAAAGTCTCTAACTCGAATCTTGACGATTTCATTCGAGTTCTGGTTACTGGAATTCCAAAAAATGGAAAGCGCGAGGAAATAGTTATTAAACAGCTTCGCGACTTCATTATGAGCAATTCCCACATGTCGCAAGGCGGACAACCTCGGATCGATATGTACAAGCGCGTTCAAAAGGTCTTGAAAAACTTCATTGACAACAATACCAAGCGTTTTCGCAAGTCGGATGAAATTTTCTATTCGGTTGATAAGGATTCGCTTCCGAACATTCAGACCATCAGTTGGTCCAAAGAAAAGTAAAATCTCAAAGGTTTTAGCCCCCTTCCTGTTATGGGAAGGGGGCTTTTTTTGACCACCCTGCTTTAGAAAGTACTACTCCTGTTTATAAATAGAAGTAACAGTTTCTAAAATGAGTGGACTAAATCTTTTCGTCAAAAACAACTTGACAAACATCAAAAGCATGGTAAAGTAAGGAATCAACAAGGGAGAAAACAATGAGAACGAGAACCGCAGTCATCTTCATCATGTTTAACAATGCATTTGCGATGCTAATGGGAGCTACAATGTCTATCGCTCCAAAAGAGGTCACTGTACTCGACTTCTTTTGCGATCTGGGTTTACTCTTTATCTCAATGCTCGTTATTATCAATTACGGCGCATGGAAAATCGCAACAGAAGTGAACACAATGGAACGCGAAGCAGAATTAAATCTATGATTTAGTTTTCTACATCGAAAACGATAAAAACAACTTGACAAACATCAAAAGAGTGTTATAGTAAGGTAACAAGGGAGAAAGGCCATGAAAACGACTAGAGCATTTCAATCAGCAGATCGATACATCTTCGATTTCGACATTTGCAATTTCAAAAAGGGTTGGGCGCAAATTGATACAAGCCAGGATGCCAGCTATTATGGCAACTGGGCAAACCCGACAACTCTAACCCTCATGTCATACGCTGAAGGAGACATCACAGAACATCAGGCAGAGACGCAACAAGAGTTCAAGGACGAACTTATGCGTACCATCGAATGGCATAAAGAAAATGGCTATTGGAAAGGCATTGACTGCATGTGTTCCGACGAGATCATCAAAGCCTTTACTGACATGGGGCTTTCCGAGTACCTACATTAAGAGCCAACGGCATTAGGCGACATCAAAAACTAAGGTAAGAAAAATGGATAAGAAGCAAGTACTGCAAGACAACCAAGTCTATGCTGGAGCCTCTGGATATTTTTATCGATTGGCGCTTGACAAAGACAATAACTGGCAAGTATATTTCGCGCGCAATGAAGAAGTATGCAAAACCACGAACAGTACCATTTGCTCTAAGACCATAAACTATCGCCATATGGCGGAAGAGCTTATGATAGAGTACGGATGCAAACCTTTACACTGAATGCGCGTTAATACTACCCACTGAATGCGCATTCAGGCAACGCATATATACGCAAAGTTTCTTGATAAAACCAGTTTGACAAATAAGAAATCAATGCTAGAGTAACTCATGACGGAGCCCCCGCCAAACGGAGAAATAAAAATGATCTGAGTCTTAAAACCATAGCGAGCCTAGTTGCGCTTTGTACGACTAGATAGATCACCTGATTATAAATTCAACCGCAACACTATTCGTCACCCCAGGTAAAAGATGCCTAAGATTCGTTCACCCACCATGTAGTATGTAGAAGATTTCCAAGTCAAAAAATCAATAAAAAAGAAAAATACAATGACGATTCCACAAGCTAGACGATTGAATAAAGGGGATATAATTCTTTCCCCTAAAGACAAACATGCAACTCCAACAATGATGAATAAAAATGTTGGACAACGACAAAACGTAATTGTCAAGGATAATTCGCATAAATTGTCAAAGATTCAGAAAAATACTCATGGCGTAGAATATATACACATCCATACGACGAAAGGTAAATTCGCATCGCATACCATTTAGAAAGTAATACTCCAAAATATAAATAGAAGTAATACTTTCTAAAATATGCTTAAGATCAGTTACCTAGTAAAATCTTAACTATTTTGAATAAAACAAACTATTTTGAATAAAACGATTTGACAGACTTTCGATGATGATTATATTGTAGATATGAACTCAACCAAGGGAGAAACCAAATGAGTTTTCACAACGACATCGGAAACATCTGCGATGAACTGGATGAACTGGAAGAACTGAACGCGATGGCTGAACTGGATGCTGATATGGACGATTACGAATTCAATCGTCAAGCTAACGAGAGCGAGAATACGGGTCTTTGCTCCACCTGCGGACGCGAAGAGACAATCCACATGGATGCCAAGAATCAGATTTGCAAGGGCTGCAATATGCCTACCATGAATGGCGCAAATGTCATTATGAATATCGAACCTGAGGAAGAGGAAACATTCGAAGAAAAACCTGAAGAAGAGGAAGAAAACTAAAACCTCTCAAAAGAGTTGCAATTTCGAACGATATGAAATTGCAACTCTTTTTCATTTTAGAAAGTCATACTCCAAAGAATAAATAGAAGTAACACTTTCTAAAATGAAAAGAAGCCAGGAAAGTTCTTGAATAACGTTTGCATTGTCTTGAATGTATGCTAAAGTATCTCAAGCCAAACAACTCAAGGGAGAAAAATGAAACATTCAGATTTGACAGATTCGATTGCAAAGGTAATCGCAAAAATGGATGCTGTCGCTCAAAATGGCAGCGCGCAGGATGTCGATGACCATTCGCAGGCATGCAACGATGTACTGGTTGAAAACGACATCATTCTCTCTGACTGCATCTTTAGCGACGGCTGGTTCGGCTTCAACGGCGGTTCGGTTCTTTCCGCTGACTGCATCGCTAACGAGATCGCGAGTCAAACTACCCCTGCCGCCCAAGCAAACGTTATTGATCGGTTTAACAGCCTGGGATAAGCTGCTACCTGGAACTGAGTCCAAGGGAACGCAAACCTTGGACTTTTTTCTGGTCTGTCTCTTTTAGAAAGTCATACTCCAAAACATAAATAGAAGTAGTACTTTCTAAACCTACCAGGAGCACACTGCCTACCTTACCCACTGAATGCGCTATAGGTAAACCTTACCCACTGAATGCGCTATAGGTAAACCTTACCCACTGAATGCGCTATAGGTAAACCTTACCCACTGAATGATGCATGCCTTATCCGCAAGAAAAAGTTTGGAAAACGATTTGACAATGACAATTGAGCAACTATAGTAAGCATTATGTACAAAATAACTAAACCACTTTGTTCCAATGCCCCTTGGCCTCCAAATGGAAACTTTAGTTATGACTATTGTTCCAGTTGGGTAAAAATGCAAGTACCTGCATACAACTGGCACTATAATATCATCCCTGCATAAAAGGAAATAAGCATGGCAAAAACTTGCATTTCAATGAAAGAACTTCTGGAAAAATCGGATGAAGAGTTCTTCAAGATTCAAATCACTGAAAACATCGGCGACAAGAAAACGGTCTGGCGTAACTTCAAACGCGAAACTATCGAAGCCTTCGTAAAAATCCAAGAGGAAACATGTCCGAACTAATCGAAAAAATCCCAACGATTGGAATCACCATCGCTATTGCCATTTTTCTTATCTTGGCATTTGGTCCTGTAATGACCGCAGATGTCAAGGATGAATGCGATGAATGAAAACAAACTCAACGTAAGCAAATACGAACTGATCATTTTTATTCTTATGTTGGTTATTGCAATCGGTTCAGTCTATGCATTAAGCGAACGCAAACACATACAAGCGCAAACTCAAACGTCTATAAACTGATTTGCTAATATCGACTGGTAATGCGAGTTTGACCATGTAAGTTGATGGACCTGCCAACCCACAACGCAACAGGAGCGACAACATGAACGCAGTACAAATAGGTTTCTTCAAAGACGTTATTGAAGAAATGGAAGATGGCAAGAAACTCAGCATGGGTTTGAAACTCATGGGCGAACGCCACTACGGCTCCATCTTCGCAGGGGTTTACGTTCCCAGCGAACTCATGGGTAAACTTCTCGTAAAGGTCATAGACGCATTTGCGGACGCTGATCTGACAACACACGACGGTATCAACTTCAAGATTGAAGAATACAAAGAGGATGACTTTACCGACATTTTTCTCTACAATCCTGATGCCAAAACTGATGACTGGCATCAAGACGACTTGCAAGACTTTCTGCAAACAATGCGAACCAAGGAATAAAACGAAAACAAGAGTCGCAAGCCTGATTAACTTGCGACTCTTTTCTCTTTTAGAAAGTCATACTCCAAAGAATAAATAGAAGTAACACTTTCTAAAAGCCTGGCGCCTGGAAATAAAATCATCTAAATCAATAAAGACGATTTGACAGGGGGCAATTATGGATTACCTTATAGCTCCTACTAACGGCAAACCCCAAGGTCAAGCCATGACAATCGAAGACATCAAAGCCGCAATCAAGGCAACCCCAAAAGGCGCGAACATCATCGTCGAATGGACTCGCCCCGTCAAGCTGCGCAAGGCATACAAGGGAATGCCCCTGACAGTCAGCAAAAGTATGCTCTGCCGTCTAGGCGTCCAATACGACAATACCGCCGCAACCAAGCAAGGACGCGACGACGGTAGCCTGCCAGCAACGAATGCTGGCTTGAAAGGCGTTGAATGGATTCAGTTCCCCATTCTTCTCAAAGCGGTAAAAAGTCAAAAAATCCAGCTTCGTCTGCAAGCTGGAACGTTCAACAGCTTCAAGACAGAAAACGTCTATAAGTTGGACAATCAAACCGTCGAAAAGGCGGACTGGGAGCATACAATGCTTGCCAGCGAGACAAAGAAGCGCGCCGCCCCAACAGCCTTTAATATTGGCATAGAGGCCATTACGCGCATTCATACGCATTCGATCCCTGAAGAGATCGAAGTCGAAGCTGCGGCCCCTGAAGAAGTCCCCTTCTAAATCCCAACCCTCCTAACCCTCCCAACCCTCGCAGTAGAACCTGCGGGGGCTTTTTTATGACTTTCTCATTTTAGAAAGCTATACTCCTGTTTATAAATAGAAGTAACACTTTCTAATACCAGGTAACCTGGAGGACAAACTTTCTCATTTTTCGACTTGACATTCTTGCAGAAAGGATTTGGAACTTTCTTTCTAAAAATGACTTGACATTTCGACGGAAGCAAAATGAAACTTTCTTTCTAAAAATGACTTGACATTTCGACGGAAGCAAAATGAAACTTTCTTTCTAAAAATGACTTGACATTTCGACGGAAGCAAAATGAAACTTTCTTTCTAAAAATGACTTGACTTTTATGCGGAAACCATTTTTCATTTTTCGACTTGACATTCTTGCGGAAAGGATTTGGAAACAGATCTGTTTCATTTTAGAAAGCTATACTCCTGTTTCTAAATAGAAGTAACACTTTCTAAACCTAGTGTGAGCTGCTCAACTATTTATAAAGCGATTGGCAATTCGATTGAAACGCATTATATTACCCTTGCCATTCTGGCTGAACTCGCAACGCTCAACAAAGGAATCTGAGCATGAAGAACCTACAATCCCAAGCGGCTGAACTCGTCGCGCATTGCATGGAGCGCAGCGGAGTATTCGCGCTGTTCGCTGAGTATCCCGAAAAAGATGCAGATGATTGGGCAGACGTTTTCGGCCCGCTGGGCATTCTTTATACTCAAACCTGCGAACTTTTTGAAGAGTTCAAGGAGACGGAATAATGGCAACTGTAACTGACAAAAAAAATGTCAAAGCGGTTTGGATGGTAAACCGCTTTCGGAAGACCTTCCGCCAAGACCGTTTGCGCAACGGCGATTTGGTTCTGGATGGTCAAAATCGCGTCTGCGAACTCGTCCTAGATGATGGCAATTCTTCGCCTTTTCGCGGCTGTTTTACAGGATAATCCCATGGATCTAAACTTTACAAATCAAATTGAAGATGGCTGGGGCGGTTGTAAGTCGTCTGCCCATACAACGGCATCCCATGAAGCCATTTTAAAGGCTCTGGACCTCCATGAAGGCAATAGTCGCGCATGGCTAGAGGAAAACGATCCGCGTTCCTTGCAGTACCGTAACAACGGCTCTTGGGACAAGTACCGCTCCTCAGAAGGTCGCGATGTTTACTCTGTCGATGTTGGCTGTTTTTGCAGTCATGATTGTTGCGGACATCTTTGCAGCCTGTCCTATACTTTCCATAACGCGGGCTGGGGAATTACTCGCGTCGTCTGTAGTCAAGGAATAAACATCTAAAAAAGGTCTGGTCTCTCTACCCGCTTGCCTTCTGGCTTGCGGGTTTTTTCTTGTCTGGATTCTTTTAGAAAGTCATACTCCTGTTTATAAATAGAAGTAACAGTTTCTAAACCTAGTGTGAGCTGCTCAACTATTTATGAAAACCAGTTGGCAATATGATTTAATGGAGATATATTCCCCTAGCCATTCTGGCTCAATCTCAACGCTCATAAGGAGCCTTCGCCATGAATACCCTTCTCTCTTACCTCGCCGCCGTCGCCGACGCCTTCGCTGAAACCCGTCTGATCCTTACTGAGGGATGGTATGGCAGTTACATGGAAGCTGGCGGATGCAATGTCAAGATCGTTACTGTCGGTTCGTTCTGGGAAGGCGAAGATAGTTATGCGATTTTGGAGCAGATTGGCGGCGAAGTTCTCTGCCTGTACTACGGTCTTGACAATGGCAATCCTCGCCGCCTTATTCGACATGAAGATGCATCTTTGTTGCCTGCTGTAGATTCTGAAGATGCGCTAAATTTGCTCGTTAAATGGATGGAGCAAGACTTGGATTATCAAATCGATGATGGCGGTTGCAGTCTCGTAACTGAAGCTGCGCAAGCTGCCGCTGATGCTGAAAAGCGTTTTAAGGAACTTGAAGGCGTCGCCCGCGATATTATGAAGTCCAACCCAGGCGAGAACCTGTTTGACGTTCTGGAGGCTCGCATTGACTCAGAAGAAAGCAATATGGAGGGATTGCGCGAGGACGGTCTTTGCGCAGTCAATCCTTTTGTCTCATCTGCTGTTGAAGATTATTCAGATTTGATGAATGGGATGCAAGGGAAAGCAAATCGCGAGCGCGAACTTTTCGCCTTTTGCTGCGATTATTTCCCCCTGACCTTTCTCGCATGGCAGGAAGCGAAAACCCAAGAAGTTGCTGGCTAGTTGTTGCTGGCAAGGTCGCCGCCTTCCCAATTCAGGGAAGGCGGCTTTTTTATTTGTCAACATGAAAAACTAAATTTCATTTTTCGACTTGACTTTCTTGCGGAAGTCATTTCTCATTTTTCGACTTGACTTTCTTGCGGAAGTCATTTCTCATTTTTCGACTTGACTTTCTTGCGGAAGTCATTTCTCATTTTTCGACTTGACTTTCTTGCGGAAAGGATTTGGAAATGGTTTAGAAACTAATACTTCTATTTATAAATAGGAGTAACACTTTCTAAAATCAACTCATTTGCCAAAGATGACTTGACTTGCTATAGAATGCCATTATATTGACCTCTAACAAAGGGAAGAATATGACCATTATCAACATGCATGGCGAAGAAGTTCAGATACTTTCTGAACATATTTTTAGGGAAAAATCAGCTAAAACCATATGCGTTTCCGCTGCCCTCGCATATTTTGGCGTAACGCCTGATATGTATACCGTAACGTCTACCCAGAAGAACCTGCGCGCTTATCATGGCATTCTGCGCCGTCACGGCTTAGGCGTTCGTTCGCGCAAGAGCGCTACCCGCAAGGCGAAGTCTGTAGGTCAACTGCGCAAGTTGTTACCCAGCATTGCCAAGAATGAGACAGAGAACGTTGTAGGCTACCTTGTAGCCGTACATGCTCATGTTCTGGTCTTGGGTATCGATGGAGCAACTGTAGTCGATACAGCGCCTCGCTTGCGCGATGCTCGCAAGCTGGTACAAGTACATGCAATCATACATTAAAACACTTGACAGTCTGCGGAGAATTTAGCGCAGACTGTTGTCAAGCTGATAATAAATATTTAACATATCAGCTTGACAGTCTGCGGAACTATCTCCGCACGTAGTAGGGCTGCGGAAAAACTTCCGCAAGATCGTAGATCTATTCGCATGCATGTCAAGTCGTATAACAAAATTTAATTTGTCAAGGGGAAAATTAAAAAATAATTTGTTTCACATGCATTCATATGGGAAAATATTGCAAAAAGCATGTGCAAAAGACCTCCAAAACATTGAACTCGTTTTGGAGTTAGGGGGTTCCCTACGCTTAATTAAGCTAGCTTTTTCATTTGAAAGGAGGTATAGCAGTCCAAAAAAAATCACACAAAATTTTTCAAAAACTAAAAAACTCGTTCTTAAATAAAGGGGGTTCCCTACAAGATTTTGAAATATTAAAAAACAACCATTTTAAAAAGGCGTATTAAAAAATGAAAATAATAACCAGTGAAATAATAGATAAGGCTGAAGATCTTTATAAAGAGGGGGTAAGTTTGGCAGACATAGGAAAACAGTTAAATATTTCTCCATATGGTACATTATCAAAAAAACTAAAAGAAAGAGGAGTTAAAATAATTGCTCGTAACCCTGCTATAAAATACACAGTGGATGAGGAATACTTTCATAACATTAATTGTGAAGAAAAAGCATATTGGCTCGGTTTTTTAATGGCAGATGGATATGTTTATCAACAAAGGAAGAAAACGGATGGAAAACTAAAATCAAGATTAGAATTGGGGTTGTCTTCAGTTGATGAAGGTCATATTAAAAAGTTCCTTAGCAGTGTCAAGTCAAACAATCCAATAAAGTACAGAGTTTTAAGAAAACTGGATAGAAAATATGTTGGTTCATCAATTCCAACAGGTGAGAATGAGAAAGACTATACAACAACAGCAGTTACCGAGATTTATAATAAGACTTTTGTAAATGGTCTTATAAAACAAAATTGCATACAAAACAAGAGTCATATTCTTAAATGGCCTAAAAACGTTAGTCAGAAACTAGAGTGTCATTTTATAAGGGGGTATTTCGATGGAGATGGAAGTATTTACAAAACAAAGAAAGGCTCTTGGGAAATTGTCTTTGCATCAGCGTCTAAAGAGTTCATCCGAGTTTTGCAAGACAAGCTAAATACTCAAAAAATACGATGCTCTATTTCTAAAGGTAAGGGTTGTGAAATCCTAAGAATAAAAAAAGACAGTCATAATGCTATAAAATATTTATTGTACAAAACACACACAATGTTTCTAGACAGGAAAAAAGAGAAATTTGACGCTTTATAATGAAAACCGTTTCAGAAAAGCCTCCAAAAAAAATCACACAGAAAATTTTTCAATTTGAAAAAAGTCAAATGGGGGGAACTTCAATATTGAAGTAGGGGTTTTAAATGGGGTGTTAAAAAAGGGTTCCCTAAAAAATTTCACACAGAAAAATTTCACACAGAAAAACTCTGATTTGAAAAAAGTTAAATGGGGTAACTTCAATATTGAAGTAGGGGATTTAAAAATATATAATGGGGGTAGATACAATATTTTAGGAGAATTAAAAAATAAAAATGCCTCGCGCGCGTGTGTGTGTGTACGTGTGTGAATTCAATTAGATGGAATCGTGTGCGTGTGTGACGCGCGCGTGTGAGGGAAAGGTATTTTATAATTAGTTATTGAAGTATTTTTCAATGAAGATAATAAAGACATCTAAGAGTTATAAGTTAATCAAATTATGTGCTCCAGCTTGGATGGATAAAGAATATCCAAAAAAGTCCAAAGAAAAAAAGTTACAAAAGTTTTATAATTTTTTGAAGTCTAGAAAAAATGTAATTGAATTTTATCATGGGACTTCAGATATTAGTTGGGAATTAATTCAAAGAGATAGAATGATGAGTCCACCTACTTGGAGAAGTAGAGAAAAATATGAAGGTCGATATACAAGATCGCCAGATCCAGGTTTAGACAAATTATTTTTTACTAAAAATATTCCTACTGCTATAAATTATGCAAATCGTGAAGTTCAATCTTGGGACAGAGATGATAGATTTCAGAGATATAAAGAAGAGAAAGGGATTGATTTAGATAGGAAAGCGGAACCAATAATAATAAAGAAGAATGTGCCTTTACATTATTTAGATGAGATAAAAGGTGTAATTTTTGGTACATCTATTTATAATGAGACAAGATATGCTAATAATATTAGAGATATTATTTTATCAGATATTTCAGATGAGGATAAATTAAGTGATATTTTATCATTAATTGAGAGCAGTTCAGAAAATTATAGTGAGTTTACGATCAAGGGTGCGGTACCAATAAGTAGGGAAGAAGGTTTTCAACATATTGAAAGAATGAACAGTAAAGATTTTTGGATAAAATTATTAGAAGATGATCCATATGACAAAAATGTTCCAGAAGAATTAGAAAATGATCCAGATATTTTACAAGCTAGAAAAAATGGGTTGATAAAAAATTTAGAAATTTATCCGAGTAATTACAAATATGTTCCAGAATATTTAAAAAATGATCCAGATATTTTAGAAGCCTTAAAAAATGTGTTTATAAAAAAATTAGAAAATAATCCGAAGTATTATGTTCAAGAAGAATTAAAAAATGATCCAGATATTTTACAAGCCTTAAAAAATGGGTGGATAAAAAATTTAGAAATTTATCCGAGTAATTACAAATATGTTCCAGAAGAATTAAAAAATGATCCAGATATTTTAGAAGCTAGAAAAAATGGATGGATAAAAAAATTAGAAAAAGATCCTGTTTTTTACGAAAATGTTTTAGAAGAATTAGAAAATGATCCAGATATTTTAGAAGCTTTTAAAAATGGGTGGATAAAAAAATTAGAATATGATCCTTATCTTTA
>Ga0208299_1000805_pt1 | contig 26340 bp, 30 predicted proteins | sample 15_taG_FD_184089 | JGI IMG/M metagenome (GOLD analysis project Ga0208299, IMG submission 184089) | Marine viral communities from the Subarctic Pacific Ocean - 15_ETSP_OMZ_AT15312 metaG (SPAdes) (version 2) | ecosystem: Environmental > Aquatic > Marine > Oceanic | place: Pacific Ocean | collected...
TCACGCATCTCAACAATCCTCTTGCGAACCTTCATCATACGTTCGTCTTTGAGGTCAAATATACTAGTCAAATCTTACTCCTTACTCGGGAGTGCCATCCTCTTCTCTCTTGGTCTTTTTAGACTTATTACCTCTTGGGCTGTCTAAATGTTGACCGGAAGCGGCTGCCCCCAATGTGTGCGTAGTGTAGGCTCCTAGCCCACCTTGTCCCAATTGTAACAGACTACTTATGCTTGTCAAGGCTTTCTCTAAACGAATATCATTTTCACGATGAATATCCATTACCTATTGTTCATCCTCTTCCGGATTGTCCTCTAGGGCAATGTATTCATCTAAAATCTTATTAAGTTCAATTGTAGCACTGCGGTCAGCTTTAGCTGCAACTTCGGACTCAATTTCGGATTGGATTAAATCTACAAGGGTTAGTTGCTTTTTAACATCTGTTTCTGTCCCTGCTCTATGCGCTGTATTGTTTTTTTGATCTTCGGTTGTATCTGCGGGGGGAATATATCCAGATACATCACCATAGTGAGCCTCCCCTGTAAAGGTTTTAGCTTCCACTGTACCCTTTTTATTATCCATAAGGCTGGTTGATACAGATTTTATTATATCAATTGCAAACCCCTCAACTGCATCTTTACCCTTACTACTCATCTTAGAAAGTGATTTTCGTTGGAGGAATGCGTCTAACTTCTGGGGTCCACTTTTAGATTTTTTCTTACCCTTTTTCCCACCTGAACCACCATAGGTTGTCGTGAATACCCCCGGGTCGGAAGACACTGCCACTGTTCCACCGGCAAATTCCTTTAAAAATTTTTGAAGTTCTTTTACCCTAGGTGTGCCGCCTTGTGCAGAAATGGCAAATTCATGCCCTGATGCAGCCCTCCCGTGTGCCTTTGCACGTCGTAATTTACCCGCTTTTAGAGCCCTCCGTGATAGCTGTTCATGATGCTCTTTAGCACTGTTATGGTAATTCGGACCAGCTACCTTGTTGTCTGGGTGGTGGATAGCTTTGACACCATCACCATAATAATATGTCGTAGTCCCGTCTCTAGCAACATCCCGCCTAACGTACAGATGACCCTTGCGCTCTTCAGGGGTGTTCCTGAGGTACTCCTTATCATTCTTATTTTCTGGGCGTGATCTGGTTTCAGGTATATCGCCGTCATGTTTTGCATCTTTAGGGTTAAATTTCATAGCATCAGGCATTATTCATCCTCGTTTTCATAAGAGTACGGACCTTTCTTTTCACGTTCTGATACTGTAGAAGGACGCCTATGCTCAGGTTTTTGTATTGAAGATGCGCTAAATGTGGCTTTCTCAACAAAACCTACACCATTGGGGGTAAGGGCTCCCACATATTGTGTACCATCTGATTCAAACCACAACTTGCTACCGTCAGCACTAGGACCTTTAATAATAGGTGTAAAACCTTTATCCATTAAATCTTGAACCCATGTCTTACCTGAACCTAGAGATTTAGCTAATCCATGTATTCTATCAATAGTTACTTTATCTCTTGCTTCGTTATATTCATCTACGTCCCGTTCCATCAATGGTGTTTTATCCATTGCTGTGGGGACTTTACCAAATCGTGGGACTTTTACAGTATCTACAGGATCAAATTCTAATTGCATAGGATTCATCTCAGGGGGGACTTCTTCCCCACCTTGCTGTTGTTGAGCCATCTGATCAGCTTGTTGTTGAGCTTGCACTGCCTGTTGTTCTACCTGCTGATGCATAGACTCTACTCCCAAAACTTGACTTTCACCTTCAATTTGGGCTAGTGGGACTGGTTCGCCTGTTACAACAAACATGATATCATCCATGTCTACATTTTCATTCTTTAGTTTCAGAGTGTATCCCATATCTAATAGAATCTTAGCGTTGTTTACACGCTGTTGAGAGAAACTAATTCGTGTGGCTTCTGCCTTTTCTTCAGGGTTAGGGAGTATAAGCTCAAAATCTGTAATACCAAAAGCCTCTAATAACCTAGGGAATACTTTATCTTTAAGCCTCCGTTGATCAGACTCTACAGTTCTACCCATAACTACAAGTTGGGAAGTTTGTGTGGACATTCCCCCAAATGAATCGGGGTTACCTTGCCATACAGGGGTTACTCCCCATATAGCGGCAATTCGTTCCCTGATTTCGTCCTTAATTGGGAGGTAATCCATTTCCTGTAAGGTGTGGAATAGTCTTACCATATCAACTCTACCACGTTGGTTTCTGGCACTTACCGCAATCATAGGGACATAGTTAGGGTCTTTACGTGTTTCTGCCTGAATAATAGCTCGTTCACGCTTCAACGCTTCTGGGTCATCAGTCTGAACCATCAGCATAGATGCGGGCATCTTGCGTTCAAAGAAGTAACGGTATAGGTTTTTATCCATACCTATTAAAGTTAGAGCCTTTTCAAAAATAGTAAGAATTGGAGACATGCCGTATGTCTCAGTTGGAGTGAACTTTGACGTGTGAATAATTTCATTTTCTAAGAAATAAACTACTTGTGTTCGGTGTAGGAACCTGTACATGGCTCCTCTGAGTTCTATACCACAGGGTTCTCCCTCAGACCCGTCTTCTTCCTGTGCGGGAATCTTACAGTTACCGGGGGATTCAGTGATAGCTTCACGATGAATGGGGCAAATAAAATGTGTGTTATTAGGGAGTCCCATCTCATCTAGGTCAAATTCTATCAACGCAGGATTCATTCTTCGGATTTCTACTACTTTAGAAGAAACTTTATTATTTTCATCCGCTACATATTCTTTTACTAAATAAAGAAATGCGTCATCAATTGTATTAACATCAAACTCAAATAGTCTAAGTACTTCTTCCAACGTCTGACCGAATTGGTTGGCGTGGGACATTACTTTTTTCATTCTGGTTAATTGATCTAAGTCAGGCTCGTCTGTGGTGGCGGAGAAGGATAATCCTTGCCTGAATACTTCGTTAATAATATGCCCTATAGGGGCACGTATTTCTTCTACTGTATATGAAATATTCTGTAAGTCAGAAATTAACTGTCGTCTGTATGCTAACTGGTTACGTATATAAGAGTTAGCAATGTAATCAACACCGAACTCAGGGCTTCTTCCTTTTTCCCTGTCATCAGAACCTTTCATGATAAGGTTTTCGTTAAAGTTTGCTAACGAATCTAACACAGAGGAAGCAGAGGCTCTTTTTTGTACAAAGGGGCTGCCGGGGCCGACAAACTCATCTAAACGCATTAGTCATTAAGTCCTATCATGTTTTCCGATTGCCCCATATTAGCTAGTTTGGAGATAATCATCTGCTTTATAAGAAAGCTCTCTGATACCTCACTAGGTGGAGCAGGTTGTTGAATATTTAGTAGAGGTTCTCTCTCGGCTTGTGCAGAGTCTAGGTCTAGAAGCTGCTCACTTAAACTTTCATTTTCTCTTTCTAAAACAATTTTGTCGGCTTCAAGTTCTTCAACCTTGGCTTCTAAAGCTTGAATTTCAGCAATAGCGGCACTTTGTAAGTAGCCTCCTTTGGTTGCCTCTCGTATCACTGCTAAATACTGCCCCTCTGTAAGTAAAGTTACAGCGGTATGATTATCAGGAATATCTTCACTATCTTCTATTGTATTTAGGGATTCATCCCATGAATCTAAAACTCTCCACGTACCTGATGCATCTCTTTTGGCTACATACTGAAGGTCGTATGTTTTGCTTAGTCTGTCCACTATATCTTGATCACTCACGAGAGCCTCCTAGTCTTTATTCTTTCTTATTATACTGCTAATGCGATGATTTTACGCAATATGACACTTAGACCACCCACAACTTTTGCAAGTAGAGCATCCTGATTCTTCTACAATGAAGGGAGAACTACAGCACTCTTCTTCTGTGATAGATAGTCCTAACCACTTTAAAGAAGAAGGGGAATCAGTGTATAAAGATTCAAGTTTGAATTCATTATCAACTGATGAAGCCATTGAAGGTATCATAGATAATTGGGATAAATCAAAACTTTCTGTTTTAGTTTCCTCTTTTACATTAGACACTAGAACCTCCTTGTCACGAGAACCTGACCTGTACACTGTAATCCCTTTACACCCAGTTCTCCATGCTTCTATATAAGCGGTTGATATATCTTCAACTGTAGCACTATTGGGGAAATTAATTGTCTTAGATATACCAGAGTCACAATATTTTTGGAAAGCTGATTGCATGCCTACGTGTCCTTCAGCACCTATATCGGCAGATGTTACAAAAACATCTTTAGCCCACTGTGGAACATCATCTCTGTCCTGAATAGAACCACCATCAGCCACGTACCCCATTAAATCTTCCGAGTAAAAGCCTGAATCTTTAGCAGTATTTTTAAAATATTTGTTTGCATAAAAGAATTCCTGTCCTTCAAGAACATTTTGTTTCCGCCAAACTAGCGCAAAAGTAGGCTCTATTCCACTAGATGTGTCCGCAAGCATAGAAATAGTTCCTGTGGGAGCCACTGTAAGTCGGCAAGCGTTACGATACTTAGGTCCACCTTCCTTGGCATAATCACTGCGATCCCAAGCAGGGAAAACCCCACGTTCTTCAGCTAATTCTATAGAGGTATCATCTGATGTGGTTTGTATGAATTCCATGACAGTAGCACCCACTTCCCTGCCAATCTTCGTGTCATATCCTATTTTCAGTTTAATGAGTAAATCAGCAAAACCCATGACCCCTAAACCAATCTTCCTAGTTGATTTAGTCATCTTCTCTATTTCTGGGGTAGCGTAATAATTAGCGTCAATAACATTGTCAAGGAATCTAGTGGATAATTTAATTACAGAGGCTAAATCTTCCCAGTCTACTGAGTCTTTCCAGTTTGTGCTTTCTGAAAAATTATGAAATTCAGCTAAATTGACAGACCCTAAATTGCAGGATTCATTGCCCAACAAAGGCTGCTCCCCGCAAGGGTTAGTTGCTATCATGTCTCCATATTGTTCTTTGACTTTATTGTCCTGATTTATGCGGTCTAGGAAAACCATTCCCGGCTCTCCGTTTTTCCATGCCCCTTTAGTAATTGTATCAAAGACCATCCGAGCATCATGCTCGCCTACAACTTCATGGGTGTTTGGGTCAATCAAAGGGTAATGAACTCCCGCTGCAACGGCTTGCATAAAGGAATTGTCCACCCCAACAGAAATATTAAAGTTATGAATGTCGCCTTCCACTGACTTGCAGGAAATGAACTCAAGGATATCGGGGTGATGAACATCCAGAATAGCCATATTCGCCCCGTCTCTCTTACCCCCTTGTGTAATCATTGATGATACACGACTCAAAGTTTTTAATACTTCTATCGGTCCGCAAGCCTTCCCATGTGTAGAGGCAATGTTGGTTCCTCTTGGACGCAACTTAGACAAGGCAAACCCTGTGCCACCACCGAACTTCTGAACCATAGCTGCGTCAGTTGCACCTTTCATAATTCCTTCCATAGTGTCTTCCAGAGGAAGTACAAAACAGGCTGAAAGGGTTCCTTGATGAGTCCCTGCGTTCATCATAGTCGGGGAGTTGGGTATAAATTTTAGACCATCCATCATCTCAAAAAATTGATTGGTGATTTTCGTAACTTCATGGTCTGGTTTGTCGTACAGTTGTTCTATCAGGGCTACGGTTTTTGCAACACGTTTGAACATATCAGTGGAATCCTCAACTGTCTCCCCTGCCTCGTCTTTTAAGTAATATCGTTTTTTCGCAATCGTCTCGGCTTGGGGGGTAAGATCAGCCATTTATTGGAACCTCCGCTTTCATTCTTCTTTTCGTGAACCGCATTGCAAGCACAAACGGTTATTTCTGACCCACATTGTTGGGACACAAGTGTCTTCCTGACAGGCAGGATTAGGGCCTTTTAACCGTGTGTCGTCTTTGAGGATACCTTCATTATACTCATTCTTTTTATGTTCCACCACCTTGAAAAGGTCAGTTTCTTTGTCATTTACTGCGACATCTAAAGAGTGGGTAGTTGGCTGTTTAGAGCCGTCTATATCTTCCATCCAATCCAGCACGTTTCCTATGTTAGTAAACCCCATAGATGTACTATCATACACTGCCCGTAGAGCCATTGCAACAGAGAAAAAGGCATCACCATGCCCTTCCACAGTATCAGGGGCTTTTAGCTCGTTATTTACTGAAAGTATCTGAGAACGTTGACGCTCATCACGTAATAGCCGTAGATTACCAGAGTGTACGTATTCCTCAAATATTTGTGCCATTTCATTTTTAGATTTTAGAGAGAAGTGCATGGGGTACCACTTATTGTCAAGTCCCCTATCTTCTAACTCTCCACGAGTGTTATCATAAAAGGCGTAGTCTAAATCGAAATTTTCTACCAAAGAATTCAAATACTTTACTTGGGCGGTAAATTCCCAGTTATCAAGCCATGATTGGTGTACTTGGGTTATAACCCCATTGTATTCCTGAAAAATCACAATATGGCTAGGGTTACGCTTTTTACCCACGTCACACCCAGCGTACAACCTAGACCCCGGCTTTTTATAGAAAAGCTCACTAGGGCTGTGGTTTTCTAAGTCACCATCTTCACAAGATAATATGGAGGGGGCATCAAAGTACGCCTCATCACTGAACGCCGGTTTTAGCAAAAACTCTGAATCAAACGCTTTGGGTTTAGCTCTTTGTATTTGTAGTAAATCTTCTTCCGAGTAACGTTCAGGGAACAACACTCTACGATCTGGTTCTGGGTCTAGGGCGGGCATACGACGCTGGAAGAACCGTTCGTCGTTCTCTAGTACTGCTAGAAGGTCAGACGGGGTTTGAGGAGTTCCTACAACAACTGTCGGGACTCCGGGGTTAGGTATAAAAATAGCCTCAGTAAGGAACTGGTTTTCTACTTTTGACAGATTAGCTAAATTCAAACCCGAATCAGGGTCTCTAAGGATGTCATCTGCTATCATTCCTCCATTTACGTGCAAGCCACGTTTGAAGGAAAACACGCCACCACGAATAATTTCCACTATGTAGTCATCGTTAATAGAGTATCTAAACGTATATTCTGAACTAGTATTTTTATTAGTCATCCATTGGTTTAGTACAGGATTACGGTCTACTTCCTTTATAAGCTCACCGACGTGATACTTAGCCATTGTGTCGCTATAAGATAGGTACAGGAAGTTAACGTCCCTCCCCATCTTTAAAGCCCTCCAAATAGGAAAGGCGTGACCAATAATGGTGGACTTAAAATGCGTTCTAGGGACGACGCTTACATAGTTTAGATTATCTTCTATAGCCCGTTCTACATCATCGCACATTTTACCTACGTGCCATGCATTAAATAATTGGGGCTGGTCAAAGCTAAGAGACCATATGTCTCTTACGAAATCCCACATCCCGCCTACCTTAATAGTGGAGGAAGTTTTTAACCCTCTGGATAAAAGCGCAAAAGCATCTTCATAAGAGGTTACGTCTTTCTTATTAGTCGCCATCCGGGGTCTTTTGCATCAACGCTCCTAACCTAATAGATAGCCGTATACGAGTGTCTTCATCGTGTATTTCTTCAGATAAAATATCGAGCACTTCTTCTACAAACGAAATGTTCACTAATCCTCTAGCTATTCCTCTGGAACCTTGTATGCCTATATCAACGGCTTTCACAGCGTCACCCGGACGTTGGAAGGTTAGGTTCTCTAACTCGTCAATAGCTTTTTTAGTAATCCTATCATATATTTTTCTTTGCTCTATATCATCTTTAGCTATTCGAGAAGCTTGGGACTCCTCTACTTTAGCTAGGGCTTTTTCCTCTACATTATTCTTACGTTCTGCCCAATTGTACCTCCGCTTCCAACTGTATATAGTCGGGGCAGATACTGGTTCATTTGGGAACTTCTTCCCTAGCCCTGATACAATTTTTGAAACTGTCATCCCTTGAGAAAACAGTTTGAATGCATGGGTACGTACTTCTAAAGGTGCTTGTCTAGGCATCAAACAGTCCACTTCCACCAGTTTGTAGAGGGGCTTGAGGTTCGTCTCCGTCGTATGAACCTTGGTCTTTAGGAGAGTCCCAGCTTCCCCATCCACCGTCGCTAAATGCCATGTGGTCAGGGTTTTGAGATTCGATACTTCCCCCATATGGAGTGCCATCTGGTTGTAGTGTTTTAGACCAGTCCATCTTTGAACGTCTGTCAGTAGAAGCTGAATGGCAAGACGGAATGTCTACCTTAGTTCCAGCGGGTCCAGTTTTTGAAATTACACTTTTGAAATCTATTGTGATTTCCTTCCTCATGCATACACCTTCCCAGATATGGGCTTGCTCATTAAAGGGTTTGAAGTTGGAGTTGTCTTGGATATCAGAGGTAGTGCGTTGTACACCCTCGATGGTCTGATTGTATTTACATGCAGTAAACTTACACCAGACTACTTTTCCTACCGCTTCTCTCAGGCTTTCACCTGTCATACCTTCAGGAAGGGTGGATTTATACTCTTTGCTGTTATCTTTCGTCTTTTTCCCACGATTTACGTAAAAGGTTGATCGCTGTTGGTTATGCATTGTCATCTAATTCTATCTCCTTAGCCCATAAAGCTATACACGCTGCGTCCGCAAAATCTTGTTCAGGGAAAATCTTACCCCACTTTTTTTCAGCAAATTCCATTATATCGGGTTTTTTGGCGTTTCCCTTGCCTATAACCTTCTTTTTCCACGTATTATTGTCAACAGCGGAGAACGGAATACCTGACCCATAGAGTGCATACTTACAAGTAGCTGCTACGGACGCAATAGCGATAGTAGCTTTGGCGTTTTGGATGTATATAGCGGACTCTATTCCCGCCGTATCTGTAGATATTATACTCAGTTGACGGTAAAATTCATCAACTATTTCATAAAACCTGTCTTCCGCTAACTTTTTCTTGCTACCACATTTTATCTGCTGTAAGACCTCATCATCTTCTCCTAGGAGTACCATGTGGATAGCTTTACTTGACGTATCTATTCCTAATGTACGCATTAATTCCTCTCTCGCCTGTCACCATCAAAGCCCCCAGTTCGTACAGTCACTACCCTAGATATAGTTGCTACTGCTGAAGAATACAACTTCAAACGTCCCAAAGCCTGTTGGTACATTGCTTCAATTTCTATGATATTTCTTCGCAAATCTCCCAGATCATCATTCTTTAGGAAGATTTCCCCTCTAGTAGCTTCCTTAGTGGGGCGTTTTTCCTCCTTCATGTCATACTCTCTTAAGAGTTCAAAGGACATTACATTGTAAATCTCATCAAAATGTGCAGTCATAGCACCTTTACGAGATTCTAAATCCGCTACATGCTGTTCAAGTAAGGCTCTATATGCCCCAAAGTATATTAGATACTTACCAATATCGTCGGGGGTGGCAGTAATCAAATCTTTAAAGGTAGGTGCCTTGTAATCACCTGACTCAAACCCAGTTATAAACTCAGGTATTTCTAAGGTATCCATATAGGATTTAGCTTTAGACAGGGCGTCTACTGCATTCCATCGTTTTTTCATTTGTCAACTCCTTTACATACACACCATGAGGGACCCGTACATTTCCAATCTTGGGGGAGTATTTCCTCAGCCATTACCTCTTGGCACATCGCTACCATCTGCCCCCATAACTCTTCGTCTTGTTCTATTCTGTACTCTTTCCAAGTTTGATTATCTTTATTCTCGTACAAAATGAAGGCTTCATTATACTCTGTACTGTTCAAGTAACATTGCACCTGCATTATGTGTTCTGGTTTAGGTCGCCTTAATTTATCAAACCCTCTGGCATTAATAGTTTTTAACTCTACTATCCAAATCTTTTCCTTGAAATCAATGATAAAATCTATTCTACCTGAAATAGGAAGGGGTTCATTGACTAGGAAACTTTTCTCGTCTTCTACATACAATTTAGCAGACTTTAAGTATTTTATAAACCTATCTTCAAAAGAATTACCTGTAGAGAATACCCTAGATAGTAAAGGGTCAATCTCTTGAAGGGGTAAAGGGTCACCTTTTGAGTCCACTCCCCAGTAGTGATACCATAAGGCTTTTTTACACTCTAGCTTTAATGCTGAAGGGTAGAAGAACTTAGGTCTACTTGCTCTTGATGTGTACCCCATAACTTTATTTAGGGTTCTTGATAGTATTTGACTCTTATGTATCTTTCCTGATTTAGGGATACTGTTTGTCTGAATCTGCCCTATTCCCGGCATGGTGTTCCTCCATAAAATTACTGAACTCATCTCTAAGCCCACTTAGTGTTTGTTCTTTTAGATGCCAAACTAGGGGGTAACCCATATCACCTAAGTCCCTATCTCTTTTTCTGTCACGCTTACCAAGATGCCCAAATACTCCGTCTGCCTCTATTATCACATCTAATTCTGGCAAAAAGAAGTCAACGGTATATTGCCCCATTCGTACTTGATACTCATAAAGTAAACCGTTTTCTTCGATTACAATCTTCAACAGTTTCTCCTGAGGAGTGTTATCCCTGTAAGGCACTCTTTATCACCTCAAAAGCAGATTGATCTAGTTTGAAATAGTCTCTCACATTAGCCCAACCCTGTATAGACTTCTGGTCTGGTAACAAATCGGAGGAGTAGAAGGCTCCTTTTTGAGTGATGATTCCTTGATTCAAAGCTTCTTTCAAATAAGTCTCCACCTCGTCGATGCCTCCTTCAAGTCTGAATGGTACAGAAACCTGCTCCCAACGCTCACCACCAAACTTGTCTTTTAGTAGGGAAGCATTGATATCAAAGCCTACACGTTTATCAGCCCCATTGACCTTTTCTTTGATGTAAGCACCTCTGCGAGTTTCCAGCACACCGTGAGCAAAGAACTGTTGACCTTTACCTCCCGGCATAGTTTCAATTGCTGATACCGGTCCCATACTACCTCTGACTTGGTTAATGGCAACTAATGTTGAACCATAACGAAGCATTGGGAAGAAGCGAACAATAGCCTGATTCCATGACCGTGCTTGCCATGCCATCGGGTTGTAATTGAATAGATCATCTTCCTCGGAAATAGACGTGGGAATTAGCCCTGCAATGCTGTCAAGACCTATGAGGGTTACCCCAGCTTTCATGGTGGCGTAAATGCCTTCATATGCTTGCTCTGCATTAAGGGCAGGTAGTACTAGGCATTTGGAAGCGTCTACACCATTTAACTCAGCCCAGTCAGCATCCCAAGATAGCTCTGTGTCAATTATGGCAACTGAACCACCTCTATCCTGAACCTGTTTAGCTAAACTTAGGAGTAGGTAGCTTTTGCCAGATGACCACCCACCAAACATAAGGAACATCTTCTTTGCAGGAATCCCTCCGTTTGTAATCTTGTCAAGCTGAGGGATACCAAACGGTATACGGTCGTACTTGAAAAACTTGTCATCACCAGCTAGAAAACCTAATTCTGATTGATCAAGAAGACCAGAAAACATATCCTCTGAGGACTTACCTAGTAAGTCATTTGATTTACGCTTCGCCAATGGAGTTCCTGTTCAAGTATGCTTCTCCCCATGCCATACACACCGCTGCACACTGTATGACTTCCTCAAACATTCCAGCACTACGTTTTTCATATACCTCCCTAGCCACTTCACCTACTTCTTCAGTTAGGATGACTGTCCAACGGTCATCCGAGTTGTGGGTTTGGTCACCCCATTTTTTATCTTGTCGTTCACGTTCTGCTAGAACAGCTTGTAGTACGTTAGCTCGTGTCATTTCATTTACTGGCATAATTTTATTCTTGACCTTTCATTATGTAAGATACTTCTTGTTGGACCTTTTTGTAAACCTCTATAAAAACCTTGTCAAAAGTCTCTTTTGCTTCAGCTATTTGTTTTTCCACGTCTCCTTCAGTATCAATGTCGTGGATACCTACTTCTACTTTTGCAGATTGGTAGTTGCCCAAATTAACTGTAAAAGCCATATTCTGTGATACTTTCATTTATTTCCCCTTTTTTCCTATAGCCGAACCAGTTAGTAACGCTCCAAAGGATAGGTGGAACAACCCACCACCCTTGAGCGTAAATGGCTCGTGTTGACTTACTAGCTTCTTCAGGTACTCCAGTTGTACCATTGGGTCTTCTATTGCTTGTATATGCGCCATGTAATCAGCTAAGTCCAGCCCCATTCTTGCAATTCCGTAGTAAACCGGAACAACCATGAAGTCGTATATGCAAATCGTCAAGTAGGTGATAAGGGCAGTCCATCGCCAATAATCAGTCATTACACACTCCTTTCTTATGAGTTATTACTCTATAAATTGTAACAAATTTGTAGCGGGAATGTCAATAGTCTGAGGGGTGTATTCCACCTTTTGTGCCCATGATGGATTCGCTACTTCTATATCTACTTGTAATGTAAGTCCTAGTGAGTTTTGTTCCATAATATCCTTTAGATCGTGTACCACTTCATGATACTCACTCTCATGAACTTCAAAGACTAATTCATCGTGAACCTGTATCAAAAGTCTTGATGGCTTATCTTTAAGATACTTGACGCATTCAATGAAACGTTCGGTAACTACTTCTGCGGAGGTACCCTGAATCAAAAAATTAATACCCTTATAAGCATCATTTTTATTAATTCGGTATAAACGACCATATTTATTTCTTACTGTGCCAGTACGCTCAATAGCCCTTTCTACATTAGTCTTAAAGTCTTTGAACCCCGGCATGCGTTCTATAAAATTATTCTTATACTCTCTTGCTTTTGTTCTGGATATCTGTAATGTCATAGCCAACTTCTTCTCTCCCATACCGTAAAGAACCCCGAAGGTAATCGTCTTTACAAGTTGTCGGTAAAACGAGAAGTCAGGGTGGTCTTTACCAATCCCATACGCAACAACTGCGTTTTCTGAGTGAAAGTCTACATTAGGCTTATTTAACAAAGTAGTAGCTTCAGGGGTGTTTAGGTAATACAGAAGCATGCGTACTTCCATCTGAGAGTAATCCATTGCAACTAGTTTGTATCCCGGTCTAGGGGTTACAAGTTGTCTAACGTGGCACTCCCCTTCCTCTCCCACCATCTTATCTCCACCTAGATATGCCCATGATTGAAGAGTGCTATCTGATAACTTAGGTAGTTTTTCAATCTTACCTTTATTAAGGGCGACCGCTTTTACACGCTCCCTTACCACATTAAAGTCTTCAGGAGACTCCAGATTCTTTTCTGTAATATAAGTAACACTTGCCGGTATATTTTGCAGGTTAGGATTAAGCGACGAGAGTCTTCCTGTACCCGCTTGCCAATTAGAGAACGTAGAATGTATAGTCGAGTCATGTAGATACGGTTCCAAGTATGTGTTTTTTAACTTAGCTAACGTTCTATACTGCTTTACAAGCCCTGTGAATGGGGAATCTATTTGAACTAATGCGTCCTCTGCCCACGATTCTATATGTGGCTCTCCTGAAGCTTGATGAGAACACTCTGCGTTCCTACACTTCGGTGTAAGGATGGGGGAGTGGAGACCTTTAGCATTCATTATTTTACTAATATTAGGTCCAGAGTTAATGTTAAACTCCTTCCCAGCGTCCTCAAAAAGAATCGTTTGTATCTCCTCCATACGTGACTCTATACGTAACTTTAGGTTTTGGGCTAATTCTACGTCTACGTTAATTCCGGGTCTCTCTACTTCTAATAACGCTTTAGTTGAATCCAACATTAGTGACCAGATTTCCATCTGATTAGTAGAGCGTATCTCATCTAGGCAGTCGGTGTATAGCCTCCATGTCCAGTATACATCCTTCTCGCAGTACGGACCTAAAATAGACGGAGGGGCTAGGGAGAAGTCATCACCCCACCCATTTTTTGTTATGACAGCCTTTGTTTCTATATCATATGCCCCTGCATCTATTCCGTACTTACGAATAATAGAGGGGGTAAGACCTAGTTTACTGACATTGGAATGCTCCGTTAAACGCACCATGACAAGAACATCAATAAGAACCTTATCTTCAACATCTAAACCATCCTTCTCTAGGAAGGCGACATCGAATTTTAGGTTATAAGCATATACTCTCTTAGCTTTATTCAATACATCCATAAGCTTAGGGAGGTTTTCCAATGGTAAATTAGAGTCACGGGTTTTATGTCTAAACGGAAAGTAAAAAGTCTTTCCTTCAAGGGTGCCTACCCCAATACCACAGTTCTGGTGTGCTCCGAACCTGTCAAGACCGTTTGTTTCTACATCTACAAACAAGTCCTCATTGCTACTCGAAAGTACACTCAGAGCATCTTCAAATTCTTTAGCTGTTGTTACTACTGACAAGGCTCATCGTCGCCTTCGGTCAGCACGGTTACGGAACTCTGTGTTACCTATGCCGTTTTTCCATACTGCGTTTAGGTTATGCTTCAAAATCCAATGAGGTCGGTGAACTCCGCCTATTCGATCTTTAGGGGCACTATCATTTGGATAAGCTTCTAGGTAGCCCTTTTTACGAGCGTACTCTGGTTTACTACTCTCTCTCATCTGTCGTCGTCTAGCAGCCCTATCCATTTTTTTACTACCCATCTTTCTCTCCTCGTTTCCTGTAAATAAGTAAGGGGGTGGTTTCCCACCCCCCTAAGTCAATTACTCCCATGGGAGTTTTTCAACAAGCTCGTTTTCGTGAGATTCTGACTTAGAGTCATCAATACTCACAGCAGAGGTTGGCACATCACCCGCTCCGGATGATTGCCCTACACCATAGTTATCCATCATGTAGTCCCACGCTGAAGGAAGGTCACTTACCTTAGCTAACTTGTCTTCAGGAATTTTAAGCTCTAGCAAGGCTTGTGCGGCAATAGAATAATTAGTATTCCTTCCTGCCCCACGCCGAGTCACTTTGATGACACCTTTAGTAAGGTCACCACCCCAATCATTGTAAACATCTACTAGATCGTTGTAGTATTGGTCGTCCCTACCAAAGGGTAGGATACAGAACCTAAAATCACCGACTTCCTCAACATATCGTTTAGTCTTACCATCTGGAAGGAAAACCTCATTCCAAGCTTCATTCTTCTTTACGGCATGCGCTACATTATGTATGTACGCCCAGAACCCAAAACGGTACGATGGTCTGTTACCTTCAGGCACAGGTCGAAGGGGTCCGTCTTTATCTGCAAGAACTTTAGTCCAACCACCACTGCCATCAGTTTGTTGGAAGGTGTGAACCCAGAAGCTGTCCATATATGGGTCATCGTCTTGACCGGACGCTACTGAAGTTAAAAACACTTGGCTGTCTTCCAACCAAAACTGTTCCCTACGACTTCCGCCCCCGTCTCCACCTGTACGACGGCTATTTCTCATTTCACCAATTCCCGGCATTATATTCTCCTTACCAGTAATTCCTGTTGCTAATAATTTCATCTATTAGTGTTTTATCAGAAATTTCTTGAATGTCCTTGTTACCTTCTGGTAACTGTATGTAACTAATCCTACATGTGGGTGAAAGCTTTGTCAAGCAACGCTCTGTCCCAATCCTTCCAGCCTCATCATTATCTAAGCATAACACAATTTCACCTATTGATAAATCTTTTAGTAATTGCGCTTGAGTCCCAGATATACTGGCACCTAGTAACGCTACCGCATTGTATCCCATTTGGTCTAACCACATGGCATCTAACGAACCTTCGGTTATGCACACCATATCAGTACCCCGAACTAACGGTTGCCCGAACAGAACTCTAGATTTTTTAAATCCTGTGGCATATACATACTTTGGTTGCTCGCCTTCTGCTCTACGAATTAGGTGACCCACATTAACTTTGTCTTTGTCTAAGATAGGCACGGCTAACCCATTTTGTGAGGTTATTCCACAGGAAAATCTCTTCAAGGTATCTACTGTGAATCCCCTATCAAATATCCAGTCCGGTACATAAGATTGGTTGAAGTCAAATGACATCTCTCGATTACCCTCATTTGGGTCAACCTTCCAAAGCAAGTCATCAAATACATTTATGTCAACTACATAAGCGGAATTACCTATATATTCATCTACAGCTTTTTCATCCATCTGTAAATATTTCTTAAAAAAGTATTTTAAGTCTCCCCCACCACATCCTGCATAGCAAATCCATTTTCCTTTTTCAGTATTTACTGAAAACGAATCATGAGAATCTCTGTGGAACGGGCATAACATCTGAGATTCCCCGTGAGGTACGTTGAACCCTGCCTTAATCATTAACTCTTGCCAGTTAGACATTACTACATTGCTGCCATATCTGTTTCGGTGATTAACCCTTGGTTGACATCCCACTTCAAAGTGGCTAGGTCAGACCCTAAAACACCATCTCGGAACTTCTGGAATTGTACGTCCCTTAGTTGAGGGAAGTTTTCGACTAGGCACATCGACAACGCCACATCACTGGCTCGAATAAGTGCATCTCCGAACGCAACTTGATTAGGACCCGGAGGTTGGAACATGTTCGCCCCAGCTTCACGGGTAGCTTGGGTAGCAGCTACAATAGTCATATTATTAGCTAGTGCAAAATTCTTCAACCCGTAGAACAAGCTGTGGCTTTGCTCCCATGCAGCCCGATTGGAAACCGCAGTAGAAACTAAGTACACCCCGTCAATAATACAAATGTCTGGGCGGTACTTACGTATAAGCCCTGAAATCCCTGACATAGATATACTATCCTCTCCTGATATGCTGTCACTTATCATAAGGTTCTTTCGATTATTACTCTGTAAAAACTTCTTATACAAAGCTGTGTCCATTTGTGAACCTGTTCGTATCGCATGGTGGGATAACTTTATTCCCATCATGTTTGACATTACTACGTCTACCCTCATTCCTATTGATTGCTTAGGCATCTCAGTAGAGATTAATAGAGTTTTCTTACCCTGAAGGGCGGCTTCACAGGCAATTTTTACACATAACCATGTCTTACCGACTGTAGGTCTTGCAAAGAATGATACTAACTCCCCGGGCTGCCAACCCATTCCGGTGGCATTTATGGTTCTAAATGGTGTCCGTATACCAATCATACCCTCCCCTAGGGTACGCTTTTCCACTCTATCTTCATACTCTGCAAGCCTATCGGTTTCACCGTCGTCATATTGCGAAACGTCTTCATCGTAACCTACTTCAACATCTGCTAGAGAGTTAACTATAGAAGTTAGAGCCGATTTAGGGTTAGAAGAAAGTAAGGTTTTATTATCAGAGAAGGACTTGATTACCTGCCTAAATAGAACTTGCTTCTTGAATTCTTGTTGTGCGTAATCAAAATTAGTATCTCTGGCATCGGAACGTAAGGAGGGGTACTTTTCCAGTAAAGCCCCGTTACTTACTGCCTCTTTAAAGTCGTCTCTAAATTTCATTGACCACTCTACAGCATCTTTGTGTACCACAAATTGACTAAGAGGGTGGTTGAATTTCTTAAAGTTCTGATCTTCTAAAAGACCGAAAACCAACGCTGACTCTACAAAACTGAAACTTTCGCTATCCATTTGGGGTCCTCTCGACTACATGCACTTCTCGTCCTGAACTATTTATAATACGGAATTTTGCGGGGCTTGTCACTACACAATTTAAGCTAAAGGATTGAGCCTCACGGACACCGGTAAAAACACCGTAATCCCAAAGTTCTTGAGATGCAGGTGAGTCACCTTGGATGTGACACAATAAACGTACCTTATCCTGAGGTGGTAACTTTACAGTTGAAACGTTATTTCGTTGTATCGGGTCTCTTTTTTCTTGCCGCTTTCTTCTTTGGCGATAAGTTCGCGAGTTTGGTTTTGTCATTCAGAGAGTTCTCCAATCGCATAATTAGCTCATTTTGAGTAGTGGCGTCATCTGCGGTAGGGAACCATTTGTTCTCTATGTGCATAAGACGCCTCCAAGTAAGCTTATCATCAGGAGTACCTTTTGTCAAAACTAAGTAATACAGGTCAGGGCGTTGGACATTAGGTAGATAGTTCCAGTACCCCTTCATTATATAAGTGGCTTTAATTTGCCGCTCACTGTCCCGTAACCCGACATACAGCCCGCACAGGGTCTTGTATAGTCCTTCCCCGTCAACCACTTTTTTGATGGCACTTAGTTCGTTACCAATAAAACCATGCGGGGTATACTCGTCATCGAATTTCTCTTCGTACCACCCTTTATACAGGTCAAAAATATCTTTAGATGTAAGGGTTTTATTCGAGGGAGCCATAATAATTATTAAACTTTTCTTTTAGGGCTCTTTTGATCTTATACAAAGATACCCCGTTAATGCCTTTACCAATTTCAGTGTTAGAGAATCCGGTAAGACGTTTAATAAGATAGTCGGATTCTTCATCAGAGAGGTCTAATACTTCTAGATCAATCTTATCAAGCACTGCTTCAATATCATCAGTCTCATCTGCTACGTCATACCCTGAAGACTCCCAGTCACCTGAGTCAGAATTTTCAGAGGCTCCTAAACTTGCCATGTATCTAGGTCTTCTAGCACTTTTGGTATGTAATGTGCGTATAGTATTTACCATACTTGTATGAAGGTAGGTGTGGAAACTTGTTTGTTTTGATACATCAAATTTTTCAGCAGCTTTTATGATTACTATTCTAAGTTCTTGGGCTAAATCGTCTCTATCAAAGCCGGGGATATACGTATTGCTTACAAAACGTTGTACTTTAGGCTCCCACTGCTTGATTAATTCGTCGTTTACTATCAATGGCTACCTCTTTGTTACGTCTAGCAGTATAAAAATGATTTTTAGAGCAATATATCCCTTTATAACGTTCTTTATGACCCCTGATAATTGCATCTCTGTGTCTATAAAAACTAATTTTACACCAACTACACGTAACTTGCAAGTATCTAAAGGCGAATTTACACTCTTCTGAGTGCCATTTTCTGGCATCTTGTACTTGTTCACCACATATCTTACACCTAGGGACAGAACGGAGCCGAGGAGCCTTAGTTATATAGCCTCTACGGGATAACATATTATGTACGTTCTGCCGAGTCGTGCCTATTAAGGAAGCAATTTTTGAAGTTGACATAAAAGGGTAACGTTCCTTCAAACGAACTACCCTGTTTTTATTTTTCATTAGAAGTTACTTAACCCGTCGTCCGCATCTTTACGGGCTTTATCCTTTTCATAATTCAATACAAGTTTTTCTATTCTGGATTTTAGAGTAGCGGCTAGATACGTAGCATCTACATCTCCTGTTTCTCCAATGTCTTTTATACGACTGGATGCGGCTACAATTCTTGTCCATTGTGCGTCTGAGAACGATATTGTTACATCAGGCATTAGTTTTTCTCCTTTAATTCTTTAACTTCGGTTGAAAGTTCTTGTACTGCTTTTATTAATATCGGGATGAAATGTTCATACTTTGCTTTGTACATTTGTTCTGGATTTCCGCTATGGAGTATCCCTCCAAAATCTTCTAACGAAGCTATCCCGTGATCTTTTAATACTTCAACAACATCCTGTGCTATAAGCCCATAATGTCTTTGATCCATAACGTCGTCATGTTTTTCTTTCCATCTATATGATACAGGAGTTAGATCATTTACAAAAGATAATCCTAAATTAACAGGTTGGATATCTTCTTTAAGTCTACGATCTGAGGATACAGATAAGGTATTGACAGAATAAATATTCCTAAAATCATAATCAGTACCTCCACCTCCGTCATTCCATCCTAAATCAAAAGAGTTAGTGGGGTTCGGAAAAATGGACTCGTAAATCCAAATCCCTGCACCGTTTTCCCCAAAGTAGGCTGCTAATGACCCATTAGCGGTAATACCTAAATATTCGTTTCCGCCTGTTTCATATTCAAATAATCCCGTATCCTTACCAGCGGAGCCAGCAAAAGTTATACTAGGAGCCGAATTAGTCCCATCTTCAACTATAACTCCTGTGTAATTATCTATAATGACATGTCCGTATGAAGTACTTCCACTACTATCATTATCATAAGAATTAGCTTGTATAGTAAAATCGTACCCTTCCTTAGTACTCATCAGGAATGTGTGCCCCGTTGCATACGTGGTGTCCCCAAAATTAAATTTGAATAAACCTTCTGATGCGGAGGTACCAGACCCATATGATCTATTGGATACTTGGAAAGAAATAGCTGTGCCTGTATTAATACCGGCTGGACCTTGAAGCGTTAATGGGGTAGTAGCAGCGTCTCCTTGCAGTCCTACAGATGCCGCATTAGCCGCTGTTGTGTTGTCGTTTGCAAACCTAAGAGCCATCAACCCCCCTGCTCCACTAGTGAGGCTTTGTGGCTGGAATGCAACGATACCGTTAGACGTTACACTAATAAGTTCACGTCCGGGTGAGGCGGGGTCACTGGACGACCCATCATAAACATGCATACCAGAAGCGTTAAATCTAGACATTATAATAGATGTGGTAGCCCCATTGTAAAAGTTTAGGTCTTCTCCTGCAACGTCAAACTCAAACCATTTTCCTGTGGTATCAGCATTACTGTTACTGTTAAACCCTCTAAACCACGCTGCATTAGCAGCACTTGCGGGGGTACTAAATTTGAATCTAACTCCTGAAGTACCATCTGAACCAACCGTCAACATATGCTTGGCTAGGATTCCGTCTACGGCAAAATAATCCCCGCCTAACCTCATAGCAGAACCTGCCGCCCCTGATGCTGCTCCTTCTAATATTACTGAACTATCATTAGTATCAAATGAGAGTTCAGCTTCTAGCCCGTCCCCTGATGCACCATTAGCAGATACAGTTTTAATTGTAGCAACTTTTATTTTTGTCCTATCTTCAGATTGCCATGAAGTAGAAGCTACAATCTTAAAATCATTGAGATCATCATCAGGTTTAAAATATAACATATACTCAGTATCAGCAGATAAAGCACCACCGTTTATAGTAGTCGTGTCATTATTGTTAATGGTATATTCATCAGTTTCATTTCCGTCAATAGTAAGTGACTTATTAAACTTAAGCGTACCCGCCGCCCAACTCAATGTGTTGTGCCTAGTGCCATCGGGAGATGATTTAGCTCCTATTGTAAATGCACTGGTTAGTTTTGCTGGAACGTCCCCTATGGGAACTGGAGGGCTAGACCCTGTATCAACTCTCGAATGAGAGGCAGCGGAAGTCGTGGACTCCGCTAGATCAGTTGGTATACTTCTAGCGGCAGCACCTTGGGTTTCCCATGATGTAAGTGTTTGGCTACCCATATTCTGCCGTATTGAAACCTTAGTAACAATCTGATTCTCCCCTGATATACCTTTCGGTACACACTTAATATGCACCTGATGCCCTGCTCGTACACGAACTTGCCACCTGTAATAGTCATTTACTGCCCATGACCCTGTGTTTAGGGTGCATGTAATAACCCCTGCGTCTGTTAGGCTTGACACATACCCGTAAGCGGATACAGTGCCCCCTGTACCAGATAATTTAAGGAACGTAGCTCCAGTTCTTACACCTTTTAGTTCCCAATTGACAGCCGAGTCATGTAATGTAGCACCCGTGGTACTACTGGTAGCACGACCCTCTGCCCAATAATAAGGGAGCTGAGAGGTAGTAAAAGACAGTCGGTCAGGTACGTTTTGTCTCCCCTCAAATATTGCTGCTAATTTAGTACGGATTTCATCTGCATTTGATTCTTTATCAAAATTAGATTTCATAGTTTTTGATACACCCCATACCGCCTTAGGTTCATAAACATTTTGAGAACCTATAGTGGCGACGGAGGAAAGAGTTATCGTAATACCACTACTACTTGAATCCGCATATAGAGTCTCTCCAGCTACTAGGGCGTGGTCAGTCCTATCTGATAAAATCATAAAACCGGGGAAAGTACCCCCAGACACTACGGACATATATTGAATTCTACCAATGACATTATTGCCGGAGTCTACCAGATTGGATATGTCTGAGCCCCCTGTTCCGGGGGTAACGTCAAACCCTATACCGTCATACTGAGCCGATGCCATACCGCTTAAAGCCGTGTAATGTATTATGGAAAATCTTTTAGAAACACGTTTTCCTGTCTCATCATGATAGTAATTTGCTATAATATCAGTCACTAGCTCCCTATTGGATGTACTAAGGTCTAACCGGCTCATCATAATATGTTTTGTACCAGTTTCTGAGATAGATACACCAGCAGGTTTTTCTATAGTCAGACCATTGGTTAACGGGACTGCATCCCCTGAGGTTCCAGCTTCCTGTGCGGGCATTCTATTTCGTGCAAAATAGTTGAAGAACCCCGCAGGATTATGGGATGTAGCAGTACTAGTAAAATTAGGGTCAACATAATATATGTACCCACGATCTAGCGCAGTCAATTTTATATCTTGTAGGGCTTCTTGTAATATAGCCGCCAATACGGATATTTGACTACGACCAGCTTTTACTGGACTGGAAGTATTAGCACGATTAACAGATGAAGTTTCAAACCTATCTACGTCGCCTGAATCATTAGTAACTGAAAGTAACGACGTTGATATATGGTTACCTATCCAAGTTGATATTAAAGTATGCGCTTTAGTCGCTGCAATACTATCTGAGTCAGTATCTAAGTATTCATTTCCTAAACTGTACAGTGGGTCATAGCATACTGCTTCTATAACTTCTCCGTATGGAACTTCATAGGTCTTTGCCATACGGAAAATTTTACCACTGAAATATATTATATATTTGTCAGCGTCTAGAATCCTAATGTTCATAAACTCTTTAAGAACACTATTTGTGGAACTAGCAGCGAATATCCCATTGTTTTTAAGATCAGCTATTTTAAAAGTAGCAGTTTGGGGGTTGTATAAAGTGTCTATTATTTCTAATTCAAGAACTAAAGAATTGCCATTAGAAGTAAGAGCTACCCAGTTGGAGCCATCAAAATATTCTACTTGGAGTCTTCCGGGGGTCTCAGCCATAATATTTTTCTACCTTCCTTAGGACCATCCAGTAGTAGCTTGGTTATAATCGTCAGACTCACCAGTCCGACGTTTTGTAACAAGCAGAACTAAAGTGCAGTCGTATCTATCTTCTTTAGAAGGTGTAAGGTTTGTAGTAAACTGCTGGATAGCAAATTCATATTGTTCATACTTATTGTCTTCTTGTATTAACATTAGGGTTAGTTTCTGGCTGTCGTCGTAAGGATTATCTGAAACAAAAGTTTCCATGTCTTGCTTGGTAGGGACTTTGTAGACGGTCAGGTTTGAACCTGTCCCTTTACTGGGACCGGTTATAGTTTGCCCTGTGATTACTTTGTCAAGTAATAAACTTAATGTTATTGTAGGACGAACCATATTAAGGTCTAAAAGCTGAGGGTTCTCACTTGGTATAGCAATCTGTATCGGGGATTTCCCTATTTGATGGGCTACAGAAAGAGTTTTTAGTGCATATCTACGTGCACTACTTCCGTTTTGTCCATTCCATATTAAACACATTAGTTCTTGCTGTGCCACACTTACACTCCTTAATAATTAGCCAAGTTGCCAGCCATAGCCATGTCCATACTAGAACTGCGGGAGCCTAAACTATCGACTCCCATCATTAGGTTGAATGATGAGAAACTTTGTTCAGCAATTTGGAAACGATCAAATTGAGGAAGGTCAATCTGTTTCCCGAATGGTAGATCAATTTGGGTTGGTATCAAATCATATACCCAATTCAGAAGACCATTTATTCCTTTAATAATCGTATTTACCAACCCCTCAGCCAAATTACGTACACCATCATTAATAGTCCGTTTTATTCCTTCAGTGAGAATCATAGAAAGGCTTATCCTAAACAAATTAATAGGTCCCATAAAAAGCAGGATTATAGCATTTATAATTTTACTAAAGAGACTGCCGCCACCTAAAGAAAACATCTCCCTAAAAACATCTCCGATTTCTGAGAATAATTTGCCTACAAAGTCGTAAACGCTCTGTTTTACGTCCTCTGGAACCAATAGCTCCCACAAGATCATTCCTGCTCCTATCACTATCGCTGCAACGAGTCCGGGCACTACCCCTGTAGCCAAGATTCCTATAATAATGGGTACAGCGAAAGCCATCATATTCATTATGAGTTTTGTAATTGCCTTTCCAGTATCTCCTTCTTTAAAGGCAGCCCAAACTTCCGCTATTGCAAGAGGAATTCCTACAATCATAGCCATTGTACCTAGACCTTTTATCCCAGCCGCTGCTATTTTACCTATTTTAGCTAAAAATGCAAATGAAAGCCCTTTCGTTAAACCGCTGAAAAAGGCCTTTGCAGCACCTATACCTTTATTCCCTGTTTTAAAGGCTGCTTTGACATCATCAACTACGTCTGACTGTTCTATGGGCTCAAACAGGTCTGCAAATTTCCAATTCATAGGATTCCATCCCAAGCCTTTGAATTTCAATGCAAATTCGCTACCTACCATTGCCCCTAAACCACTTATGCTCATTATCCTGAAACCCTGCTCTACTAGTTCGGGCACACCAAAGTCGTTTGGTTTGCCAAAGTTCACTAGGTCAGTTAATTTGTACACAGCGTCTTTTAGCCACTGAACAGCCGTTTCAGACCAAGAGCCAATTTTAGGAATCCACCCAGATATAATGCCCACTAGTTTAAACAAATAAGGTGCTAGTGGGGCTAATACGACATCAACAAGCATACCAATAAGCTGGAAAACAGAACCTAAGAACCCCGTAAAAATCTGTGACTGTTTCAACATAGCTGCAAGGCTGATGTCAATTCCTATAAGTTTCTTTAAAGATTTATCTTTGTTCTTTTTTTCTTCTTCTTTGTCCTTTTTAGCACTATCACCTGAGGGTGAACTTGTCCCTCCCGAGGAACCTCTTCCAGAGGCGACGCCCATCTGAGTGCTAGCAGAACCCTCTATCTTTATCAATAGAGTTTTGTCCATTCCCATTACCATTTATCGCCTCCTTTCACTATCTTTTTGGTCTTTGTCCGCTAATGCTCCTAAAGCGGAAAGTAAATATGTTAGTTCAGACTCTGTTAATCCCAAGATATCTTTATAAGACATTCCCATTTTCAGTAGAGAAGCTACTAATGTCCAGTGGGAATACAACACATTTTCCGAGTCCGAAACAGGTATCCCCGTTAGAAATCTTAGGATTCTTTTTTTATGACCTCTATTTCTGTCATTTCATTAGTAAATGCGTTAGGAACCAGTTGTTCTAACGCCGCTCCTAGTGTACCATCAATCGAATCTAAAAACTCGTCTGTTACAGAAGATACCCCGTTCACAAACCATGGGGCATCTACAATAATTTTCTTTAAAACCTCTCGTAAGTACAAGCCTGAGTTAAGTTCTGGTTCCCCTGACTTGGGATCAAATGTCATACACTTTGTCGTAATATCACTTTTTTCAAACCATGGGAGTTGCCTTGTGGTTATTGTGAACTTATCTTCGTTTATAGAGACTTCCATTTCTGTGGTTGCCCCTTTAGTTTGGTACTTACTTATGTCAAAAGGTTGAGCCGCCGCTATTTTCTTATTTGCCATCTTTACTTTATTCTCCTGTCTGGTTCAGTTTATCATTTAAGGATATACTGGAACGCCATCTGTAATGACGATTTTCATATTCCTTGCTACACAATCTATGGATGTCTGTAATGTGGGCTCTTCTGTGATGTCGTGAGGTGCTGACCGTAAGAATACTCCTCCTTGAGCTAGTCCGGTCGCTGCTGTTGCATCTCCCGGTAAGTCTATTACCATCGTATCATTTGTACCCCTAGTAAACTCTAGTCTCACATTGAAGCCTTGAGACCCACTACCATAATTTCCCTCTAACAGTAATTGTTTGTACAGTTCAAGGGCTCCACCTATATCATTTCCTGTGGTTGCCTCTGAATCATTAAGTGACACGGTTGCAGAGAAAGTATATTCACGACGACCTTCACGCATTTCGTTAGGACCACGCCTTCTTCCGTTTCCATGCCGGGAACTTACGTAATACCGTTGCTCTGTTGCATTTGAAACGCCTATGGAGAAATCTCTAATTCTTGCAAATTCCTTACGGTCAACTGCTGAGTCCGCTGGAGATGTAACTCCTGCCCCTCCAATATACACAGTTCCTTCTGAGAAGTAATATGGTTCAGTTGTGAGGAAATCAATATCCGTGTCACTAATATCATCCATTATTGCATACCCGGGCATACCTGCACCAACCGAGTCCCCACTATATAAAGAAGTTCCTACAGTTTTCTGATCCTCTAAGTTATGGATAGTCCCCATGAAATTGACTGTATCCCATCCAACTGTTAGCATCCCACCTTCATCAGCACTAATAGTCATTGAGTCTACCATGCCGCCCAGTGAACGCCTAATGAATGCGTTTCCCTCATCAGAATCTAACATTCTAAGATGCCACGTCATTGTTGGGAGTAAGTTCGCTTCCGTAATAAAGTGTTTGAATACATTAGTAGTAACATCATCGTCAAATGCAATTATATA